>LUMJ01000604.1_pt1 | contig 16020 bp, 18 predicted proteins | sample 729631 | NCBI WGS metagenome assembly LUMJ01 (sample SAMN03860266, study PRJNA289734) | marine metagenome | biome: seawater column; feature: ocean; material: water; isolation source: Red Sea water column Station 22 - depth 500m | place: Saudi Arabia: Red Sea | collected 2011-10-15 | depth 500 m | reverse complement strand
GGTATCAGTTGCAGCATTCTTCATAATTGGAATGCCAATATGGGAGGCACGACACGGATTCGCCAAAGTTGCCGGTGGCGGTAAAAAAGCATCCGAGTAATCACTAGTAAGATTATAAACTAGATTATCTGATTTTTACCATGGCTTCTTGTAATGGTTGCGGTGAGGCTTTAGGCTTTAAGAAATACAGATTCAATAAATTATGGAAAATCGGTGGTTATTATTGTAAGCCTTGCATGATGAAGATTGGTGAAAACTGGGAAAGGTATGGAAGAGTAACATACCCAACGGCTCCTTGCGACTTGTGCAGAACGGAATTTTATTTTCTAAAACCTGCGTGGCAGGGAGAGAAGAAAAGACATTTTTGTGGTGTATGCTATAGGACGGCAATTAGTGGCATTTTGCCTGACAAAAACAAGGGTGAGGCTCCTGGAAAAATGCCTATTTCTATGATGATATTTGCTGGCTTGGGGGCATTAATGATGGTCCTTGGAATGTTGTTTACATTGGTTGGAACATCATCAGGTGATATGAATTTGGTTAACCTTTTGTTTGGTGCCTTTACAACTGCTGCTGGATTTATGTTATTGAGACGTACGCTGCGTAATAGACGCCTGATTGCTGGAGCTTAATATAGACTATAGAGTCTTGCAAGAGACAGCTTTTCAGCAGGATCAACTGTTGCTATTTCACCATCAACTTTAACTTCATAAGTTTCTGGGTCAACTTCTATTTTTGGTGTTTTGTCATTGTATAACATATCCTTTTTTCCAATGTTTCTGCAGTTTTTCACAGGAACAAGTTTTTTCTGAATTTTTAGTTTCTCTTCTAATTTATTGTCCAACGCTAGTTGTGAGGTAAATGTGACAGATGTTGTTTGTTTTGCCTTTCCAATAGCGCCAAACATCGGACGATAGTAAACTGGTTCTGTTGTTGGAATTGATGCGTTTGGGTCACCCATAAGCGCGTATGCAATGAATCCACCCTTGATTATCAATTTTGGCTTGATTCCAAAGAATTGTGGCGTCCAGACAATAATATCAGCAATTTTACCAGGCTCAAGTGAGCCAACATAGGTGGAAATTCCGTGGGTTATAGCTGGGTTTATAGTGATTTTTGCAATGTATCGTTTTACTCTATGATTATCATTTTCATCATCTTCAGGTAAACTTCCCTTCATTTTCCGCATTTTATCAGCGGTTTGCCAGTTTCTGGTAGTAACTTCACCCACTCTGCCCATCGCTTGGCTGTCAGACGACATCATACTAATCGCGCCTATATCATGTAATACATCTTCGGCAGCAATCGTTTCAGCACGTATTCTTGATTCGGCAAAAGAGACATCCTCCGGAACTGATGGGTTAAGGTGGTGACAGACCATCATCATATCAAGATGCTCTTGAAGTGTGTTAACAGTATATGGTCTTGTAGGGTTTGTTGATGACGGTAAAATATTCGCTTCACCCGCTATCTTCATAATGTCAGGCGCATGTCCACCACCAGCACCTTCTGTATGGTAAGTATGAATTGCTCTTCCAGCAATTGCCTTGATAGTATCATCAACGTAACCACATTCGTTTAGTGTATCTGTATGAATTGCAACTTGAGTATCAGTTTTATCGGCAACATTTAGCGCAGAATTTATTGTAGCAGGAGTAGTTCCCCAATCCTCATGAAGTTTTAAGCCACAGGCGCCAGCTTTAACTTGTTCTACTAATGCCTCTTCACGAGAATCATTACCCTTACATAAGAAACCAAAGTTTAATGGGTATTCTTCTACAGCCTCAATCATTTTGTGTATGTTCCATTCTCCAGGCGTGCACGTTGTGGCGTTTGTACCATCAGCAGGACCAGTACCACCTCCAATCATGGTTGTAACACCATTGCAAATCGCGTCAATTGCCTGTTGCGGAGAGATAAAATGAATATGGCTATCAATTGTGCCAGGAGTACAAATTGTATGCTCACCGGAAATTATTTCTGTATTTGAAGAAACAACAATGTCAATATCATCCATAACATTTGGGTTTCCGGCGTTTCCAACACCCAAAATTTTACCATCTTTTATTCCAATGTCCGCCTTTATGATGCCTAGTACTGGGTCAATTATCATAGCATTGGTGATTACCAAATCAGCAGATTCTTCCCGTAGGACACCACTAGCTTGACCCAAACCATCCCTTGCACTTTTTCCTCCACCAAAAACTAATTCATCACCATACTTGATCATATCTTTTTCAATCTCCATAACCAGTTCAGTATCTGCTAATCTGACTTTGTCACCCACTGTTGGTCCAAATAATTCAACATATCTATTATGAGGAATCTCAAGTGAAGTTGATTCACTTTCCACATTTTCTGAAATGTTTTTGAAATTATTTTCATTGATCTTTTTAATCGCTTCCTGTTTTTTAGATTCCAAGTCACCGCTTACTAATCCACTAAAACCAAAGATTGTTTTGGTACCTCCAAACTCTACAACCTCTACATGTTTTGATTCCCCTGGCTCAAACCTAACTGACGTACCAGATGGAGTGTTAAGATGAAACCCCAGCGCTTTTTCCCTATCAAATTCTAATGCTTTATTTGCTTCAGAAAAATGTGTATGTGAACCAACTTGAATTGGTCTATCACCAGTGTTTGAAACTTTGAGTTTGATTGTTTTTTTACCTTTGTTAGCTATGATTTTTCCATCTGTTGGTATATACTCACCAACATGCGGTGTTTCAGTGCGCCATCTTGCTAACATGCATATCACACAATCGGGTCATGTACAGTGACCAATTTTGTACCATCCTCAAACGTCGCTTCAACTTGAATTGTATGAATAATATCTGTTACACCTGGTAGAACATCATCATTTGTTAAAACTTTTTTTCCGGAACTCATCAAATCAGAAACTGATTTACCATCACGTGCACCCTCTAAAATATGATCAGCAATAATTGCAACAGCCTCTGGATGATTTAATTTTAAACCCCTATCTTTTCTTTTTCTTGCAACTTCAGCTGCCATAGAAATATGTAATTTATCAATTTCCCTTGGGGTAAGATTCATGTGTAAATTTCCGCTAGCTGCTATTTATGTTAAATCACAACAAAAAATATAATTTGCTATCTTTGTAAAGTGATCCATGTTAGTTGTTACCACCATTTTAGGAAATATATACAAAGATAAGCAATTGGCAAAAAAGATTGAAAATGCAAAACAACAGGGAAAATTAAGGCATTTATTATTATCCAGAACTGAGATGGAAAAGTCGCGTTTAAGGAAAAAAACTGATGATGGATTTGATGTTGGCTTTATACTTGAACCTGGTACAAAATTACAGCATGGTGATATTATTTCAGAATCTACTGAAACTATTCTAATCGAACAATTACCAGAAAAAATACTCACAGTCAAATTTAGAGAGGATGATAAAGATCTTTTTCTTTTAATCGGACATATTATAGGAAATAGGCACAGGCCGATTTCAATCAAAAATGAAACTATTTCTTTTCCAATTCATGATGATTCGGAAATGGAATTATTTGAAAGGTTATTTCATGAAGTGATTGATAAAATTGATTTGTCAATAGACGAGCAATGTTTTATTTCACATACGAGTATGGATGTACATGAACACTGATTTTACCGACTTGAGCTTGATGCAGATTTCTGATTCATTTTTTCCTACCGGACTTTATACAATGTCTAATGGTATAGAAACATTATTTTCTGAAAAAAGAATAACAGGGATGGACGACATTTGTGAATTGATACAGACAAATATTATACAACAAATTGGACCTGCTGACTGTGTAGCACTTGCTAATGCTTACGATTTTGCTACATCAAAAGACGTTGAAAGGATAATTGCATGTGATAAATTATTATTTTCAATGAAACTTGTTAAGGAGTTACGTGAAGCAACATGTAGATCTGGGACACAGATGATAAAATGTATTAGTTCTTTTGTTAACAATGATATCTTAAGCAAGTACTATGAAGCCATAAAAAACTATGAAGCATCTGGAACGCATGCTGTAGTTATAGGTGTAGTATCTAACACGTTAGGAATTGAAAAACAAAAGGCAGTATTACAATTTCTTTATGGATTTTCTGTAAGTATGGTTGGAGCAGCACTAAGGTTAGGTATGATCGAACATGTTCAAAGTCAGAAGATACTCCATCAATTAAGACCTATTATTGTAGAAACCTGTAACAAATACATCTCAAAACCTTTAGGTGATATGTGGCAATTTGCACCTGAATGTGATGTTATACAAATATCTCACGAGCAGTCATTTTCTAAAATGTTTATTACATAAAACTAGTTTTTGCTGATATGAAAAAAAGAATCCCACGTATTGGTATTGGCGGACCTGTTGGATGTGGAAAAAGCATGTTGATTGAAAGAGTTGTACCTATTTTAGCTAAGAAAGGTTATCGAATTAGTATTATTTCCAATGATGTTATTTCTAAGGAAGATGCTGACAGAATGAGACAAAATCTTGCTACTAATCAGGGTTTACTACCTGAAAATTTAGTGATTGGTCTTGCTACTGGTGGATGTCCACACACTGCAGTTCGTGAAGATCCGTCAATTAATTTGTCTGTAATTGAAGAGATAGAAAACGAACATAGTGATTTGGATTTAATTATAATTGAAAGTGGCGGTGATAATATCACAACTACGTTTAGCCCTGCATTGGCTGACTATTTTATCTATATTATTGATGTTTCAGGTGGTGATAAATATCCAAGAAAAAGGGGATTGGGTATTGAGACATCTGATCTATTGGTTATAAACAAAATTGATCTTGCACTACTAGTAAATGCTAATTTAGAATTAATGGAACATGATGCAAAAACTGTTAGAAAAAATAAACCGTATGTGTTTGTTAACTGCAAAACTGATGAAGGTATTGACATAGTGGTTAGTCACATAATTGAGGACGTATTGTTTGAACAACCACCAAAAAAAATAATCACTGATGTAAAATGACTGACCTAAAATTTGTTGTACCTAATGATATTCCTTCAGAATTCTCGGTATATGATAAAAAAGTAGACCAACTGAATGTTGGTAAAACGGGAAAAGTTGGATTCTTGAGGATAAAATTGGAAAAGGATTCTAAAAAAAATAAAACTGTCGTCACTGATCAGTACTCTCAAATTCCACTTTATACACAAAAGGCGCTTTATTATGATGAATTTATTCCTAATATGGCTAATTTGTTCATTATGTCACCATCAGGTGGAATTTTACAAGGAGATAGATATAGAATGGATATTACACTAACAAATCAAGCTGTATGTCATATTACAACACAGGGTGCTACACGAATATACAAAATGAATTCAAACTATGCTACACAGCTGATCAATATCACTGTAAGCAAGAACTCCTATTTAGAATTCATACCGGATCAATTGATTCCATACCAAAAATCACGTTATTATCAAAAAGTTGAATTAAACATTGAAGATTCTGCAACTCTTGTATATTCTGAAATATTAACACCTGGCAGAGCTGCAATGGGAGAATTTTTTTCGTACGATATTTGTTATCTGAAAACAATTTGTAATGATAATGATAAAAGAGCTAAATTTATGGATACTTTTCTTTTAGAACCACAAAAGCAAAAAATCACAGCACTTGGGATTTTTGGAAACTACACGGTTTTGGCGTCTATTTACATAATTTCAAAAGATAGTTCTATTTTACAAATTAAAGAGAAAATTAATCTGACATTACAGGATAATGTTGAAGTGAATGGAGGTTGTAGTATATTACCATACGATTGCGGTTTAGTTGTTCGATTATTAGGAAATTCATCCGAGGAAATTAAAACCACAATTTATGATGTTGTTAGAATAGTAAGAAAAGAAATATTGAATGTCTCATTTGGCAGTATTAGAAAAACTTAACTTTTTTTCTGTCTACGCTTTTTTACAATTCTAAATCCTAGTCGAATAATAACGAAAATAATTACTAGAATTATTGCATACATCCATATTTCTTGAGTATTTTTATCCTCCTGTTCTCTTTCATCCAAAGGTTTTTCCTGAAGTGGTCCTGCATCAAATTCTATTTCCGCAAACACAGGTACAGATATGATACCAATGATCAATGAAAAAAATAACATGTACAGAATAGATTTTTGATACATGATAGATTTAACCATAATACCATTAACAAATCTTTACTATATGTATAAAACTGAAAAATATACTAAAAAGATGTGGATTTTTATGATTGTATAAAAGAAAACAACTGAGGTTGTTTTGATCCACCATTAACTTGTAGTTACATTAATAGTGTAGATTATTATGCATGTAACTAAGCCGGTCATAGCGTTGGTGCGACCCAGTCCCATTCCGAACCTGGAAGTCAAACCCAATGTCGCTGCTGTGTTACTAAGATGCGAGAGCTCTTGGGAAGTAGCAGTGCTGGCATTTGTTTTTTAAAAACTCAAAAATAGATGTACATAGTAGTTAGATCATGTCAACCTGTTCAGTATGTGGTGAGAATTTTTCTGATGACATACGATTTCTAAATCATATGATGGAAAAACATGGATTTAGGAACCCAAATATTGACAAACCGGATAGAAATTCTAGAGGTTATTAGTTTTCGTTAAATCTTGTCTACCTTAGAAGCAACGATAAAGTCGTTTTCACTAAGTCCATTCATAGAATGTGTCCATAGATCCAATCTCACCTTATTCCAATGAATTGTAATGTCAGGGTGATGGCCCTCACTCTCAGCTAGATCTCCAACTTGGTTTACAAAAACCATAGCTTCCTTAAAATCTTGAAATTCAAATTCCCTATGAATCATCTTTCCATCAAGTTCCCAGTTTGGAATACTTGCAAGATTCTTTTGTACTTCATTATCAGGAAGTGGGTCTTCTCCAGTCTCACATGATACACATTTTTTTTGTGTAAAATCCATATAATACGGACTAAAATTACAGTATTATAGATTTCTAAGGTTTATTCTTTTACTGTGTGTTAGTAGACTAGCTGAACGGAAAAATACTGCCTTTGGACTTTTGCAGCCAAGATCACAAGAATCCTCAACAATCTCCTTTCGTACATTTTTTTTGTTAACATGTAAAACTGCAGCAAGTAATGGACCAATAGCAGCTCTTCCTCCATATGCAGTTTTTTCGTCAATAAACCAAAACATCTCTAATGCGCTAGAATCAAGAATACCATCTCTTATCCGCTTCCCCAAATCTGTGTAATGACCTACAAGAAGCAGCCTTCCTTTTGTCAAAAAGTTTACTAATTTGGCAAACTGGACGCAAAGATAACATTCGTTATCATAAATAACAAGCGGCATCATTTCCTTAAATTCCACAGTCATATTACTACCTATTTTGATTAAAATTTTTCCAATTATAATTATTTTAACTTTGTATGAAGCAAATCAAATGTAATTATACGTGTGTTTTTTAATTTTATTGGTAATATGGGACTAAATTATTATCAGATCAAAAAGAAAGTTCTCAAGGCTAGAAAGCTTGTTATTCAAGCAACTTCTACAGCAGGTTCTGGCCATCCAGGAGGGTCTTTTTCTATGGCTGAAATTTTGGGCTGTTTGTTTTTTAAACATTTGAGGTATGATCCAAAAAATCCAAATTGGGAAGAAAGAGACAAATTTATTCTCTCAAAAGGACATGCATCACCTGGTCTTTTTTCAAACATGTCTGTAGCAGGTTATTTTGACACGTCTGAAATGAAAACACTACGACAGTTTGGTAGCAAACTACAAGGTCACCCGGATCTAAAATGTCCAGGTGTTGAGTTTTGTGGTGGCTCTTTGGGTATTGGACTCTCATATTCTATAGGAAATGCATTAGCTGCAAAACTTGATGGTAAAGACCAGAGAATTTACACAATTATTGGAGACGGTGAATCTGATGAAGGTCAAGTTTGGGAAGCTGCAATGACAGCTGCAAAATACAAGGTTGACAACATGACTGTAATACTTGATAGAAACTTCATTCAACAGGATTCCTATACAGAAAAAGTTATGCCACTTGATGAGGAATTGGTTGGTGACGATTTATCAGAGATGTGGAAAGATGCTAGCAGATGGAAAACTGGCGAGAAGTGGCTTTCTTTTGGATGGAATGTTATAGAAATAGATGGACATAGGGTTGAACAGATTTCTAACGCAATACGAAGAGCTGCTCAAATCAAGGGGCTTCCAACAATTATCATTGCCAGAACTATCAAAGGCAAGGGAGTAGAACATATGGAGGATAATCCACAATGGCATGGAAAGGCTCCTAAACCAGAATTGGTTCCAGTCATTGAACAAGAATTAGAGTCACAGTTTATGATTGCACCATCCATTATTGCTGGCGATATGTCAAATCTTGAAAAAGAAGTGAAACGCTGTGAAGATGGACGTGCTGATTACATACATCTTGATGTTATGGATGGTCAATTTGTTCCAAACAAAACATTTGACCATACAAAGATTAAGGATCTTCGTTCCCTAACTTTGATTCCTTTTGATACTCATCTTATGATTAATGAGCCGGTAAAGCATGTTCGTGAGTATATGGATGCTGGAAGTGATATAGTTACTGTTCATGCGGAAGTTTGCGACGAATCTAGCTTTGGTGAAATATGTGACATGTTATATTCGAATCAAGTTGGTATTGGTCTTGCAGTCAATCCTGATACGGAATTACCTCAATGGTCATACAAATTCGTGCCTTCACTAGATCAAATAATCATCATGTCAGTTGTTCCAGGTAAATCCGGTCAGAAATTCATCGAGTCAACACATGAAAAGATACAGCGAATTAGTAAGGAACTAAAACAGCATAATTTTGAGGGCTATATCGAGGCGGATGGAGGTGTTAACTTGGAAAATGTTGGTTCATGTTTTGAAGATGGCGCAAGAGCATTTGTAGGTGGTAACGCCATTGTTGGACAAAGTGATATTAGACTAATCATAAAGGAGTTTAGAAATCGCGTACTTGAATCAAGAAGACGTTCTCTGATTAAAAAAGCTCACGAAATTGGTGGAAAAGAACTTGTCAACGATTGGATTAGCTTACATGTTGTTGGCAAGAAAAAAGATAGTTTAATTCAGATAGCAAAGGAGCTTGGCTTCTAATGAGTACGGAACAATTCGGTGATATGAGAACCGAGTACAGCAGATCACTAATTGCTGTTGGCGAACAAGATCCAAATATTGTGGTTCTAGGAGCTGATACCACTGACTCGCTAAAAACAGCAGGTTTTGGAAAAAAATTTCCTGAAAGATTTTTTAACGTTGGAATTGCAGAAGCCAATCTGGTTTCGGTGGCTGCCGGACTCGCATATTCTGGAAAGACTGCATTTGCAAGTACATATGCAATATTTCTTCCAGGACGATGTGTTGATCAAATAAGAAATGCAATTGCTTATCCATCTCCTGGCGATAAAAACGGTCTTAACGTAAAACTAGTTGTATCTCATGGAGGATTAACGGTTGGAGCTGACGGAGGTTCTCACCAACAGATTGAAGACATTGCAATCATGCGAGTAATTCCCAACATGAAAGTTCTTTTGCCAGCTGATTCAGTTGCTGTTTCAAAGCTAACTTGGATAATTGCTCAACAATATGGACCATTTTATATGAGAATGTGTAGATCAAAAACGCCCATTATTTATAATGACTCGCAAGAATTTCAGATTGGTAAGGCAATAACACTACGTGATGGTTCTGACTGTACGATTGCCGCATGCGGGATTACTGTTAAGATGGCATTAGATGCAGCTGATTCACTTAACAAAGATGGAATATCATGCAGAGTTGTTGATTGTTTTTCTATTAAACCGATTGATAAGGAACTTTTAGAAAAAGCTGCAAGAGAGACTGGAGCGATTGTAACCTGTGAGGAGCATAACATTATGGGTGGATTTGGCTCGGCTGTTTCTGAAGTTGTTTCAGAATCTTACCCTGTTCCAATAAGACGAATAGGTGTACAGGATAAGTTTGGAGAATCAGCCCGTGATAATGAAATACAACAATTACTCGAAAAACATGGGATGACACCTATTAATATAGCAAACATGGTAAAAGAGGTAAGGAGTCAGAAACGATGAAAATTTTCCTAGACACCGCTAATCTGGAGACTATACGAATGTATAATGATATGGGTCTTGTTGATGGTATTACAACGAACCCTTCATTACTAGCAAAGGAGGGCGGTGATCCGCAAAAAACAATGGAAGAAATTTCAAGAATCATCAAAGGAGATGTTAGTCTTGAAGTTGTTAGTACTGAATATGACGGGATGATGGAAGAAGGAAGAAGGCTTCGTAAATACGGTGACAATGTTATAGTTAAATGTCCAATGACAGGGGAAGGACTCAAAGCTTGTAAGAGTTTAACTGCGGAAGGAATTCCTGTTAATGTCACTCTTGTATTTTCTCCAAACCAAGCTCTTTTGGCTGCAAAAGCTGGTGCCAAATATGTTAGTCCATTTATTGGGCGACTAGATGATATTGGTCACACTGGCATGGATTTGATTAAAGAAATTAAACAAATTTTTCAAAACTATAATTTTAAAACACAAATTCTGGTTGCAAGTATTAGACACCCACAACATGTAGTTGATGCTGGAAAAATTGGTGCTGATGTTGTAACAGTCCCAGCAGCCGTTCTTGGCAAAATGCTTAATCATACGTTGACTGACAAAGGTTTGAAAGCATTTCTAGCAGACTGGCAAAAACTAAAATCAGAAAACCCAAGTGTTGAAATTTAAAATATCATTTGTCGTAAAACATTAAATTTTTTTCTTCAAGGGTTGCATGTAAATTATGAATAGAACGGTAGACGTCTTTTTCTTTTTTCGCTCCGGTACAAACAAGTTTACCTGAAGCAAATAACAAGATTACAGTTTTTGGATCCATCATTCTATGTATTAATCCGGGGAACTGTTCTGGCTCATACATACTACGTGGTAATTTTCTGGCCGCTTGCTCCAAATGGATCTTGCCACCTAAATTTATTGCTGCAACAATGTTTTGTACTTTTACCACAGCATCCTTTTTTATCTTAATACCACCTTTACGTAGCTTATCTACCACAGTTTTTACAGCCTTCATAGCCATCTCTTCTGACTTGGCGCCAGTGCAAACCATTTTACCTGTTCTAAAGATGAGCGTAGCCGTTCTTGGTGTTTGTAATCGAAAAACTAATCCTGGAAATTGATCTGGATGATACTCAGTATCTGGGAATTTTTTTGTTAGATCATTAAGATCTATTTTCTGATCAACTGAGGCAGAAGCAACAACGTTTTCTACACTGACAATAGGTTTTGTTTGAGGCATTTCAGGTTTTTTAAATGACTCCTTTATATATAGATAGGAACAGATGGTTATGTTTTACTAGTGATGATTTTTCCATTGGTATCTATGCTCCTCTTCAAAGAGATCCTTCGTGACCTCGTCTTTTCTGAAGATCCTTTTTCTGTATTTTTTTAAAAGACAATTCTTACACATACAATCATCATCATTGATCTGCTCCTTTGATAATTTTGGTAAACTGGCACACCAGCAAGTAACAGCATCTTCTTCACAAATAAACGAGGTTCCACATTCAGAGCATTTTTTTTCCAATTTACTTTCCAAAACCTCTAATCATCTGCTCATAAACAGAAATCAGTAATCATCATCGTTAATGTTACCTTTTAGTTGGGTCTCAACTGCTTCAGCTCTTATATCCAACTCGCTTAAATTCCCTAATTTTTGATATGTTAGTTTTTCCAAGGTTTCAATAATGCTTTTTGCCGCTCTGTATTGTGGAATACGAGGATCCAAAAGTTCTCCATATAATCCCATACCATTAATTCCGTTCAGCTTAGCATATCCTAAGATAAGTCCATTAAATCCCGTAATAACAGATTCATGTGGTGTGGTCTCTATGCCAAGACCTCGTACTTGTTCAAGTAGTGTTTTGGAAGTAGTTGTAACATATGTTGTTGGGTGTTTTCCAAACTGTCTGCTAGTATGAAACCCACCAACAGTATAGATGAATTTTGCATCATATTTTTTGGCCGTGTCAATTACATCTTGACATAATTCATTTAATTCATCATTTTGTTCTGGTTGCCCTCTTCTCCCTCCAAAAATTATAATATCATTTCCGTATCTATATTCCCAATACTCTTCTGGTATCTCGATATAACCTCCCTTATCAAAGACGTATGGAGATCTAGTAGACTTTACGGAACGAAAAGGTGTAGTGTTCAAACCTTTGTTAATAAAATTAACAACTATACTCCCAACATTTCCCATGTCTTGCATCGCTGCTATAATCAGAGGCTTGTTTACATCCGGTTCTAATTTATTTATAAATTTCATACTAATTATCACCCAGTACATTTAAGACCTTTTTAGGTATATCATTGAGTCTTGAAACCCCCAATGTCCTTTCAAACCCCAAGTATTTCAAATTAGTTGCAATTATTGTAGCGTTAGGCGTATCTCTTCCTACCCCAATCGCAACCATTTTGATTCCAATAGATTTTAGTGATTTAACCATAGAACGAGCCGCAAACGGATCTGATGGTTCTCCATCAGTAAGTGTCAAAAAAATATCTGGTTTATTAGAATGTAAAATAGGATACATCTTATCATAAACTTCAGCTAGAGGCGTTCCACCATTAGCTGGAATCTGTGCAAGCCTTTTTGCACATGAATTGTTCCAATTAAGATCTTCCGGTTTGATTAACCAGCATATTATCTGTCTCGCAGTGGTGTTAAATGCATAGACGGAGAATTTGATCTTTAGGAAAGCTAAAACCTCACATAGTGCCAAAGTAGCTTTTTTGTAATCAATCTGCTGATCAGCAATACTCGATGAGTGATCAAGCAGAATTACAATATGTGTTTTGATCGATTTTTTCAAATCTGAAATAAATGGTCTGTCATATCCTTCAAGATATGCATCATTATCAAACTCATCGCCTACAATAAAATGATATTCACTCCATCCAGTTTTCCATTCCTTAAACTTGGCCTTCAAATTATTGATCAGATCTTGGTCATAAATTTTAGTCTCATCCACATTAGTTTGATCTGGTATTTGGATGCCAATGGATTTTGTATTTAGACCCTTTTTCTCATTTTTCTTATTTTCAGTTTTTACGATTTTGAATTCGTCAAGAATAGTTTTTCCTTCCAGAACATTTTTTGAATCAAATTTACTAAAATCATCCTTTCTTGATTTTGCAACTTGTTTCAATGCTTTAGCAAAATCATTAGGAGTTATCGCTAATCCAGGGCCTTTTAGAGGAACTGATAATGGAATTGAAATCAAGGCATCCAAATCTAAAATCTTTAAAATTTCTGGGATCCTGGATTCAATCCATATTGTATCATGATCTTTTTTAACTGCTTCATCGAGAACATGCTTTGCAAGTTCTACTGCTTTTACAACCTTGTTAAATTGATTAGGCTGCATTTCACCCTTAATATCTCCAAACAAGAAATACTGGTAGAAGGCTTCTACCAATCTAGCTTTTCCAAAAATAGAGCTGAGATTGGTTCTGGATAACCACATGTTTGTATAATTGAATATTAATTCCTCAACCATCCCCTTCCAAATTTTTATTCCCAACAGTTCAATTCTGCGAGTCTCAATTGTGTTCAAAATAAAGCCATATGCATGATCGTTACTAAGAATTTTTTTACAATGTTTCAATCGCATTGCTTCATACCAGATTGAAGTCCTAAACTGTCTATATTGTTGAAAACCATCTCCGTAGTACTGATCATTTGGCATCAGCAGTACTCTTTTTTCTTTTAATCTAGTTTCGCTTTGTTTTGTTTTTGAGAATTCCACAGTTACGTTTTCTGTTGCAGACCATCGTCTTACAAGAAATGTTGCAATATCAATTAAAACATCATTTCTTAATTGAAGAGATTGCATTAGCTACCAAACATTGAAGTAATAATGTCATTTACTTTTTGAAATTCTACGTTTCCCCATTGGGAATAGACATTTCCAAAAACAATTTGTGCTGATTTTTTTGCTGGTGTTCCACCTTCTAATAATTTTGCATATGCAATGGTTTCTCTAATGGATGGAGAATAATATAGCTCTTCAACAGCAGATGCTTGACGTAATGTATTTGCAAGTTTAATTCCTTGTAACACATCAGATTCGTTTGGACTTTTCACATGTTTTTTGATTATTTTGTACTCAACGTCTTCAGGTGGATAATCTAATCTTATTCTAACTGGGAATCTGCTCAGAAGCTGTGGAGGAAGTTCCTTTGTCCCAACATGAGTAAGAGGATTGATTGTTGCAATTACAAACCATGAATCTTTTGCTTTGATTGTTTTACCATCAGATTCTTTGAGTATGATCTGTCTGCGATCATCGAGTGCTTCATCTAATCTTAACAATACATCAGCTTCGGCCGCGTTAATTTCATCAAGGTATAAAATATTACCATCTTTCATTGATTTTACCAAAATTCCTTCATCAAAACCAATATTTCCATCTACTAAGTTCTTGCTTCCTACAAGATGGCTTTCTCTTGTTCTAAGACTAAAATTAATTGATTCTAATTTTTTTGATTTTTGAATTACATATTCCCTTACCAATGAAGTTTTACCAGTTCCTTTTGGTCCTATAATCAAAACAAATAATCCTTTTTTAAATGCCTTGTCTATAATATCAATTGAATTATTCCAATCAAGGTAAGTTGGTTGTTCGCGTTCTTCTACGGATTGCTCGCTTTGATCTGACAAAGTAACATCCTTTGCATGGGTACTTTATTTAAGACTAATTCTTAGCAAACGAGGCTATTTTTACAAATGATTCGTCAAGGGTTTTAAGAAGAGATTTATTCCACTTTTCAAATCCTTCAGGTTCCTTGGGATAGTTTCCATAATGCTCAACCAACCATTGGTTTTGTTCTGATGTATATTTCAGTCCGTTAGCAACTGTTTTGTTCATGGCACCACGAATAATCATTCCCAATTTGTTAAGTCCAGAAAAATCTGGATGCTCACCTTTGCTAATAGATTCAACATCAAGATTTCCCAGAAAGTGTTTCATGCCATAACTAATTTGTTCGTTAGTTAATGTCTGAACCAGTCGTCTGAAAAGCTCAAGTCCAGCAGTCTTGTAGCCATATTCTTCAATAAAGTCAAGATTGTATTGCCACAATCCTTTTTCTGAGACGTCGTTTGCTTCAATCGCATCTACCACATTTTTTCCAAGAATGGTACCTGCAATTAAGGCTGGACCTATTCCACCAGCGTCAATTGGTTTAGGCATCCATGCAGAATCTCCCACTAACATGTAACCTCCGGAAACCATACAGTCATTTTGCCTTCTTACGGAAACTTGGAACACTCCAGTATTGTTGTGAATATCTTCTGGGTCTTGTGACAGTCTTGCATTCTTGATTGCTCTGTTTCTTTGCAGATATTCTTCCATCAACTTTGATCCAAAATTGATTTTTCAACACCAAGTCCAATGTTTACCTTGTTGTCAGCCTTTGGAAAGACCCAGCCATATCCTCCTGGTGCAATATCTTGGTCTAGATGAATAATACAATAATCTGGGTCAAACTCTGTTAGATCATCCTCATCCTTATCAAAATACATAATGTGTCTACCTGTGGATTCTAGATCACGCCTGTCTATTTTTTTCTCAATTTTGGTGGAGTTTTCTAGTTGGTTTCTAAGCATTGAGGTAACTCCAGTTGCATCAACTACAACTTTTGCCGTTTTTTTGTATGGCTGTTTTGTTTTGTTGTTTACACCTTGAACCCCTATCACTTGCGGTCCATCATAGATTAGACCCATCAGATTAATTTCAAAATCAAAGTTAACTCCCATTTTTTTGGTCCTTGCATTTTGAATTTCTGGTAGTTTTTGGCGGTTAAGCATGTAGCCATCACCATCAAAAGGAATTGCAGTTTCTTTATCTGGCGAGAATGCCATAACTCCTTTTACATCATGCTCAATTTCTGGAGATGTCCAAGGAACTTTTATCCT
>LUMJ01000774.1_pt1 | contig 16047 bp, 15 predicted proteins | sample 729631 | NCBI WGS metagenome assembly LUMJ01 (sample SAMN03860266, study PRJNA289734) | marine metagenome | biome: seawater column; feature: ocean; material: water; isolation source: Red Sea water column Station 22 - depth 500m | place: Saudi Arabia: Red Sea | collected 2011-10-15 | depth 500 m | reverse complement strand
GGTCTAATAGGTCTGTCAATTAATCTTGAAATTAAAGTTTCAGATTCAGTTGGTCGCGCTTCTCTTTTAAAATAACCTCCTGGTATTTTACCAGCTGCATAGTATTTTTCTTGATAATTTACTTGTAGTGGAAAATAATCAGTTTCTGGATCAACTTTTTTTGCACCAACGACCGTAGAAATAACAATCGTTTCTCCACAAGTTGCAATTATGGCTCCATCTGCTTGTCGAGCTATCTTACCAGTTTCTAAAATAAGTTTTTTACCACCAAAATCTATTTCTTCTTTAAATTGTTTAAACATTTATTTTCTTAAATCTAATTTCGTTAATATTTTTGTATAAGATTCCGGATTTTCCCTTTTGAGATATTCCAGAAGGCGTTTTCTTTGATTTACCGCTTTTAATAATCCTCTGGTTGAATGCTTATCATTTTTATTTTTTGTAAAATGATTTGATAAATTTTCTATCTTATTGCTTAACAGTTCAATTTGCACTTCCGACGATCCCACATCTTTTGAATTTTTTTTTAATGATTCATTTAACTTTGTTTTCTTCATATTTGTTTATTTTTCTCTATTAATTTTTCAATTTTTTCTGCATAATCAAAGGACTAATCTCCAACAAAAGAAACTTTGGGAAGAAACTTCATATCAATTTTTTTTGATAATGCTTTTCTAATAAGATATGAAAATTCTGTTAAAATATTAACCGCTTTGTCAGTGTCTTTTCCGCCTAAAGGTATTACGTACGCTCTAGCGTTTTTAAGATCTGGACTCATTCTTACCTCTGTAACTGTAATATTTTTTGTCTCTAAACTTGGAACCTTTGCTTCATCTCTTAAGAAAATTTGTCCTAAGTTCTGTTTTATCAACTCTCCAACTCTAAGTTGTCTTTGTGAAAAAGGAGCATTATTATTTTGCCTAATCATTAAATTCTTCTTTCTGTCTTTATAATCTTATAAACTTCGATCACATCTTTTTCTTTAAAATCCGTAAAATCTTTGAGGGTTATACCACATTCAAGTCCTGCAGCTACCTGTTTAGCTGCATTTTTTTCTCGAAAAATACTCCCTATAGAACCCGTATATAATACATTTCCATCTCTTATCAACCTTGCATTAAAACTATTTACTATCTCTCCATCTAACACTTTTGATCCTGCAACTTTGCCAATTTTTGAAACTTTAAAAATTTCCTTTATTTCTGCAGATCCAACTATTTCTTCTTTAACTTCTGGTTTCAGCAAACCCGATAATGCATCGCTTATAAAATCTAAAACTTCATAAATTATATTAAAAAATTTTAAAGTAATTTTATAATTCTCTGCCAACTTTTTTGCTTCTTTGTTAGGTCTCACATTAAAACCTATAAGAATAGCATTGGAAGCTTTAGCGAGGGTTACATCGGTTTCGGTAATTACGCCAATATTTGATAAAACTATTTTTGGAGTAACTTCTTCATGTTTAATTTTTTCAATTGCATTTCTTAGTGCTTCATTAGTTCCATGTACATCAGATTTAATTATTATAGGCAACTCCTTGGGTGTTGAACTATCATTAAATGCAGATTCTCTATTAACTTGAATTAATGGCGCTTGTTTTGATTTACCATGTTCAACTCTATAATCATTTATCTCTTTAGCTTTTTCTTCCGATTCTACTACTACAAAATCATCACCAGCAAAAGCTGAATTATTTATACCTAAAATTTCAACAGGAGTTGATGGTGTTGCTACATCAACATTCTCACCTCCATCATTTATCATTGCTCTAATTTTCCCCCATGTGTTACCGCTCACAAAAAAATCTCCTTTTTTTAGACTTCCATTTGTCACAAGTACGGTTGACACCGGTCCTTTCCCTTTGTCAATCCTTGATTCTAAAATTACTCCAGTGGCACTAGAATCAAAATCTGCTTTCAGATCAAGAAGATCTGTTTGAAGAATAATATTTTCTATGAGTTTGTTTAAGTTTTTTTTGGTAGTGGCTGAAACTTCTGCAAATAAAGTATCACCGCTTAATTCTTCAGCAATAAGTTCATATTGCAAAAGTTCATTTTTTACTTTCTGAATATTGGCGCCAGGTAAATCACATTTATTAATCGCAACAATTATTGGAACTTTTGCAACTTTAGCATGTTCAATTGCCTCTATTGTTTGAGGTTTTACTCCATCATCAGCCGCCACAACTAATACAACAATATCTGTAACTTTTGATCCTCTAGCTCTCATTTCAGTAAAGGCAGCATGACCCGGAGTATCGATAAATGTTATACTTTTTCCTTCTTCCGTTGTTATTTTATAGGCTCCTATATGTTGAGTAATACTTCCATGTTCCTGGGCAACAACATTTGTTTTTCTTAAAGAATCAAGTAATGAAGTTTTTCCATGGTCGACATGTCCCATAACAGTTACAATTGGAGCCCTCGGTTTTAAATTTTCTCCTTTTTTACTATCTAACGCTTGTATATTTAAATCTGGTTTTTTTTCTCTTATTGGAATATTACCAAATTCTTTTACAAGATACTCAGCTGTATCAGCGTCAATAGTATGATTTATAGTTGCTACAACACCCATACCTAAAAGATGTTTAATTATACCACTTGCCTGCATAGCCATTCTATTAGAAAGCTCCTGTATAGTAATTTTATTTGGAATATTGACTTCATGAACAATTTTTTTTGTTTCAATTTTTTTGTTTTCAGTATCTTGACTTTTCTTTTCTTTAAGTCTAGCTCGCCTTACTGAGGCCAAACTTCTCTCTCTTCCCTCCATTGCATTATCATCTAAGGCCTTTGCTATAGTAAGTTTGTACTCCCTTCTTGAAGAAGAACCTTTGTTTTTGCCCAAATTTCCCTTTTTTGGGACTAAAATGTCTTCTTTTAAATTTTTAAATCTTTTTGTTGCTCTTTCTTCTGCTATTTTTCTTATTTCAAAATTCCTATTTATTGGAGGTTTGTTTAAAGTAAAATTGCCAGTTGATTTTGATTTTGTCCTATCTACAGATTCAGATTTTCCTAAATTACTACTCCGTCCATAAAATCTTCTTTCATTACCTTTTCTTGAATGTCTTTTCTCTATAACAACTGACTTCTTTTGTTTTCCATATGTATAATTTGGAACACTATGAGGTTTTTTTGTAGAAATAGTTAAAGTCAGTTTCTTTTTTTTGTTTATTTTTTTTTCTTCCATAAAAATACATGCTACTTAATTAAAAACAATGTTTCTAGCATTCATAATTAAATCATCTGCCTCATTTTTTGTTAAAGCGAATTCTTCAAGAAATCCCTCTACCTTAAATCTTTTACCTTTTTTTTCATCATAACTTCCTATCAATTCATCTGTAGAAAGTTCAGCAAAATCTTTTAAAGTTTTAATTTTTTTTTCACCTAAAGTAACTAACATTCCAGGAGTAAGTCCCTTAAGATTTATAAGAGTATCTTCTACACCAAGTTTTTTTAATTTTTCTCCAATATCTTGTTTCTCTTTTTTTAAATATTCGTCTGCTCTTTCTTTTAACTCTTTAGCAGTATCTTCATCTATTCCTTCAATTTTTTTAATCTCCTCAGTGTTAGATTGATGAATTTCTTCAATAGAAGAAAAACCCTCGGCAACCAATAGTTGTCCTAAAGTTTCATCAACTTCTAAATTTTTAGTAAAATTTTCAGTTTTATCTTTAAATTCTAGTTGTCTTTTTTCCGACTCCTCTTTTTCAGTCAATATATCTATTTCAAAATCAATTAATTTGGACGCCAATCTTACATTTTGTCCTCTTCTTCCTATTGCTTTACTTAGGTTTTCCTCTGTTAAAATAACTTCTATTCTTCTATTTTGATCATCAATTATTACTTTTTGAATTTCTGCTGGAGCAAGAGCACTCACTACCAATGACGCAGGATCTTCCGACCAATGAACTATGTCTATTTTTTCTCCATGAAGTTCATTAACCACTGATTGTACTCTGCTACCTCTCATTCCAACACATGCACCAACGGGATCTATTGAAGAATCGTTCGAATTAACACAAATTTTTGCCCTGCTACCAGGATCTCTAGCTGATGATTTTATTTCGATTATGCCGTCATAAATTTCTGGAACTTCTTGATAAAATAACTTTTCCATAAATTTTGGTTGAGCTCTAGATAAAAATATTTGTTGACCTTTGCTTTCTTTAACTACATCATAACAATAAGCTTTAATTCTATCTCCCGTTTTAAGAATTTCTCTCGGTATAAGTTCTTCTTTTCTAATAATACCTTCAGATCTATTTAGATCTATAATCACATTCCCGTATTCTAATCTTTTTACAATGCCACTTAATATTTCTCCCTTTTTGTCTATGAAATCGTTGTATTGCCTTTCTCGTTCAGCTGCACGTACACTTTGAGTTATTACTTGTCTTGCAGTTTGTGCTGCAATTCGTCCAAAATCTACAGGTGGCAACATCTCGAATATTTCGTCACCAATTTTAATATCTTCTTTCTTTTCCTTTATTTTCGCATTTTCTAGGGAAATTTCTGTATCAATATTTTCAGGGGATTCGACAATTTTTAACACTTTATGCAGATTTATATTTCCACTATCTCTATCAATTGTTGCTCGGATATCATTATCATGACCAAATCTTGTTTTTGCAGCCTTTTGTATTGCTGATTCCATAGAGCTTAAAATAATCTCTTTATCAATAGATTTTTCTGTAGCTACCGCTTCGGCTATTCTTAAAAGCTCAAGTTTATCAGATCTTTGATTAAGCATATTCAATATTTTATACCTTCTAAAAAAAAATGGGCAAAAGCCCATTTTGAATTATCCAGGTAACTTATGATTTATTTAGTTTATATTTTAAATTATTTCAAGGTTTACTTTTGAAAAACAGCAGTTTTGTCGGTTTTTTCCCAAGAAAATGATCCGTTTGATCCTGGTTTTCTACCAAAATGACCATAGGCCGCTGTACATTCATATATAGGTTTGTTTAAAGATAACATTTCTCTGATACCCCTAGGGCTTAAATCAAAATTGTCTTTAATCAATTTTTCAACATGTTTTGATTTTTCTTCATCACCATCGAAAAGATCCACATATATTGATAAAGGTTTAGAAACACCAATAGCATAAGCAAGTTGAATTAAACATTTGTCCGCAATTTTTGATGCAACAACATTTTTCGCTACATATCTTGCGGCATAAGCGGCCGATCTATCTACTTTGCTTGGATCTTTTCCTGAAAAAGCTCCACCGCCATGTGGAGCAGCACCACCATAAGTATCTACAATAATTTTTCTTCCTGTAAGACCAGAATCACCATCAGGTCCACCAATGATAAATTGTCCAGTTGGATTTACATAAAATTCTTCATCTTTTAATCCTTTTAATAATTCCTTGGGAATAGATTTTTCTAAATATGGTCTGACAATTTCTTTAACTTGAACTTGGTTCACTTGTGAAGAGTGCTGAGTTGAAATAACAACTGAAGTAACTTTAACTGGTCTTCCATCTTCATACTTCAGTGTCACTTGACTTTTTGAATCAGGTTCTAATTTATCAGCTTTTCCATTTTTCCTATCAGCTGCCATCAATTCTAAAATTTTATGAGAATAATAAATCGGTGCAGGCATTAGAACTTCAGTTTCATTACATGCATACCCAAACATTATTCCTTGATCGCCAGCTCCTTCATCTTTATTCCCCTTTGAATCGACTCCCATTGCAATATCAGCAGATTGCAAATGCAAATGAACATCTATACTACATTTTTTCCAATGAAATCCTTTTTGCTCATACCCAATATCTTTAATGCAGCCACGAACTTTTTCGATTAAATCATCTTTTTTAATTTCTGGTCCTCTTATTTCGCCTGCAAGAACAACTTTGTTTGTAGTAGTTAATGTTTCGCACGCAACTCTAGAAAAAGGTTCTTTTGCTAAATAAGTATCCACTACCATATCTGAAATACGATCACAGACTTTATCTGGATGACCCTCTGAAACAGACTCACTAGTAAACAAATATGATTTTTTTCTCATTAGATTTTAAATTTTTTAAAAAATAAAGTTAGGAATATATATAACAAAACTATTAAAAAAAATATTTTATTTCCATAATTTGAGAACAAAGTAGGTTGATTAAAATGTGGAAAATCTAATTCAATATTACCTGACTCTCCCGTATTAAGTGATTTAAGGACTTTACCATTTGGATTGATAAAAGCAGAAATTCCTTTATTGGCGGATCTCGCAATAAAAACTCCTTCTTCGATTGATCGATAAATTGCTTTTGTAAAGTGTTGATATGGTCCTATGAATAAATTATTTCATAACAAACTAGTGGTAGAATTAATTTTTCATTAAATTTATTACCCAAATTTATTATTGCTCTTTCATCTCCTGGGGAAAATGGACTATATCCTGGAGTTATTTTTTTCAGTCCAAATTTAGATAAAATTTTTTCAAAAGGTAAAAATTCTCCAAAAGGAACAAGATTAATTTTATTGTATAATGATAAATTTTCTAATTGGTGATTTAAAACTATTAAACTATTAAAATATTTTTGATTATTTGTATCATCGGGCTTAGTAAAATTGTTTATTCCTAATATAATCAAGTGATTTTCAGAAAATTTATCTTTAAACAAATCTTGGTATTTTTTTATATCTTGTAAATATGACTGATAAAATATTCCTTCCGGCCAGATAAACAAAGTTTTTTTATCTTTTTCTGGATCGCTAATTTTTATAAGTCGTTTAATTTGAAATTTCTCACTTTTAGTAGTGTAATCTTTAAGTGAAAAATTAGGTGAAATTATCTTAACACTGATTTTTTCATCAAACCTATAATTATATTTGTTAGATTTAAATATTCCGTACGAATAATTGCCAACAAAAATTACTAAAAAAATTAAAATAAAAAGAATATTTTTTTTAACAATTTTTTTTTGAAAAAAAAGGAAAGGAATACAAAAAAAAGTAATTGAAATTAAGCTCAGTGCATATGTGCCAATTAGAGATAATATTTGTATAACTTCCGTTGACCATGACCAAGTATATGAAATTAAATTCCATGGAAATCCGGTTAACAAATTTCCTCTTAAAAATTCAAACATAGAAAAAACTAAAGAAAAAAGTAAAATGAAATAAATATTTTTCTCTGCAAAAGCTCCTACTAGTAATATTGCTAGCCCAAAAAATAAAGATAGGAATAAAGGAATCAATATAAGAGCAAAAGGAATTAATCCTTTAAACATTTCATCATGTGTTAAAGAGATAGAAATCCAATAGTTACCTAATAAAAAAAAACCAAAACCAAAAGCACATCCTAAAAAGAAAAAATATCGGTTAGATTTTTTTTTTCTATACCTTGATTGCGTTTTTTTTTTAACTTTCAAAATTAATAACAATAAAATTGAAAATGTAAAAAAATTTATAAAAGTTAAATTATATGGGGCAAAACCAAGTATTGTTATTGCTCCAAGTAAAAAAGGTACAAAAAATATAATAAAGAATTTATTATTAAGTAAAGCTGTCAAATTAAAATCCTTATTACTAATGAATTGAATTTAGAATTCTTTTTTCAATTTTATTCATTTTAAAATAATCTTTATTTTTAATATGATCATAACCTATTAAATGTAAAAGTCCGTGGACCCAAACTTTATCAAATTCTAATAGAAAATTACTTTTTTTTGATCGGGAGTGTATAATTTCATAAGACGTAGCAACATCTCCTATATAAAAATTTTTTTGTTTAGTAAATTTTGAATTATTTGAAGACAAAAAAGGAAATGATAAAACGTCTGTTGATTTGTTTTGATTTCTGAATTTTTTATTAAGCTTTTTCATATTTAAAGAACTTGTTAATAAAATAGTAAAAGTTATATCTTTTCCTTTAAAAAATTTAACAATTTTTGAAATTTTTTTTAATTTTTTTCTAAAATATTTTTTTGGATTTTTAATCTTTTTATGCCAAGATTTACTATTTACCTCAACGTTAACCTTTATCATTGGTATTCTTTTGATAAGCTTCTACAATTTTTGTTACCAATGGATGTCTCATTACATCTTGGTGGTCAAAATTTATAACTGATATTTCTTTAATGTTTCAATTTTCTTTTGAATTTTATCATAATCTAATAAATCGTAGAGGGAATCGTATAAAGGTCTTAAATAAGGATCTATTTTGTCTTTCATATCCCCCGGTAAAAAACCCAATTTTTCTCCAGCTTCAACTGCTGGTCTTGATAGTATTATTCTTTCAACTTTTTTTTCCAACAACATAGATAAAGCAACAGCAACGGCCAAATAAGTTTTACCTGTTCCAGCCGGGCCTAATGAAATTACTATTGGGTTTGTCTTAAGTGATTTGACATATTCTTTTTGTTTTTTTGATCTAGGTATGACAGATCTTTTTGGAGTTTTAATTATCTCTTCTATAGGCCGCAAAGTTGATTGATTTTGTGTATCCTTTATCATATCTCGATTCAAGGATGAGATTATATCATTTTTATCTATTTTTTTATCAGATCTAAAACGTTCAATTAGATACTCAATTGCATCTTTAACTTTTTCATTTGCATGTTTATTACCTTTAATTGCGATTGAATTACCCCTAAAATAAATTTTTGAGCCACTAACTTTTTCTAATTCTTTAAGATTATTATCAAAAGACCCCGCTATCTCCATTAAAATTTTGTTATTAAATATATTAACATTTATTGAATTATCTTTTCCATATATTATAGAAACTTCTTTGCCATTTTTATTTTGTTTATTTATTTTCACTTAAATTATGCCGCCTTGTTCTTATTGGTTTTATGAAAACCAAATAAATTTTTCTTATTAAAAGTCGTAATTTTTACATTTACCAATTCACCAGGTTTACAATTGTCAGAGTCAAATATAACTGGAGTCATAAATTTTGTCCTGCCAAAATATTTTTCTTGATTTTTTAATTTATTTTCAATTAATACTTCACAATATTGTTGTGAATATATTTTGTTATTTTCGAGTTGAAAATTTTCTAAAATTCTTTGTAACTTTTTAAGTCTTTTTTCGCTTTCTTCTATATTATTTAATTTTTTTTCATTCGCAGGAGTTCCTGGTCTTGGACTAAAAATAAATGAATAAGAATTAATAAAACCTACTTTTTTAATAAGTTCAATAGTATCGTTAAAATCCTTTTCTGTTTCTCCGGGATAACCCACAATAAAATCACTTGAAATTTTAATATCTTTATTAATATTTTTTAATTTTTTTATAATCGACATATAATCTTCGCTATTATGTTTTCTATTCATAGATTTAAGAACTTTATTTGATCCACTTTGAATAGGAAGGTGTAAGAATGGCATAAGTTTCTTACAATCTTTGTAACAATTTATCAAGTCTTCCGTCATATCCTTGGGATGTGAAGTAGTAAACCTAATTCTTTTTAAATTTTTAATATTATTTAATTCATTAATTAATGACGAAAGTTTATAATCCCTGTTGTTTATAGAAAAGTTATAAGCATTAACATTCTGACCAAGTAAAGTTATTTCTTTAGCTCCATTGCTAACCAAATTATGCGCTTCATTAATAATCTGCTCAAAAGGTCTTGAATACTCTGGCCCTCTTGTGTATGGAACTACACAAAAATGACAAAATTTGTCACAACCTTCTTGAATTGTTATATAGGAAGAAATTTTATTTTGTGAATTAGAAATTTTTTGCAAATAATCAAATTTTTTTATTACATCAAATTCGGTTTCATTAATTTTTTGTTTTTTTCTTTGATAATTAAAAATTAAATCTCCAATTTTATGATAAGATTGAGGTCCTATCACCATATCAATATATGGTTCTCGTTTTATCATCTCTCCTGACTCCGCCTGTGCAACACAGCCAGAAACAATAACTAATGGTTTTTTTAGATTTTTAAAATCTTTTTTAACTCTTCCAATTTCATCATAAACTTTTTCTGTTGCTTTTTCACGTATATGGCAAGTATTTAAAATAAAGCAATCAGCATCTTTTTTTATATCAGTTTTTTTAAAACCAATTGCTGAAGTTAAATCATGAATACGATTTGAGTCGTACTCATTCATTTGACATCCAAAGGTTTTGATAAATATTTTTTTAGACAATTTTTTTATTTTTTGATTTTTGAACCATATAATTCTAACCTGTGATCTACAAGTTTATAACCAAGTTTTTCAGCTACTTGTTTTTGCAATTTTTCAATATCTTCATTAACAAATTCAGTTATTTCCCCTGTGTTAACATCTATCAAATGATCATGATGTTCTTTCGGAGCTTGTTCATATCTTGCTTTAGTACCCTTAAAATCATGTTTTGCGACAATGCCAGCTTCTTCAAACAACTTTACTGTTCTGTAAACTGTTGCAATACTAATTTTAGCATCAAACTTACTAACCTTTTTATGTAATTCATCTACGTCTGGATGGTCGTACGATTCTGACATTACTTTAGCTATTAGTTTTCTTTGATCAGTAAGTCTGACACCTTTCTTAATACATTTATCTTCTATATTACTACTCATATCTTATAATTTTATATCATAACCAAAATACATATTTTCAAAAAGACTTTAACTCAAATATAACGGTTTAATCAAATCTTTATCCAATAGACCTTTTAATTGAAGAAATTCAAGCACATTATGGTCTAAATCTACAACGCTAAGATTATTAAGTTTCAATATTTTTTCATCAAAGTATTTTGTCACATTTTTTGGAATCACTTTAAATATATTATCGTAGTTTTTTATTATTTCTTCTTTTGTGATTTCTTCAACTTTTGAAATGCTGTGAAGATTTTTATCAAATTTTTTTATAAAATATTTTTCTCTGAATTTTATAAGACCACAAATAGCACCTTTTTTATTAAAAAATTTTGCACAAGACCATATGAATGTATTATAACCAAATAAATTTAAATTTTTTGATAAGCTTACTCCTTTAGCTACCGCTAAAGATCCTCTCAATCCTGAAAAATTGCCTGGTCCTTGATTCACATAAATCTGAGCTATATCACTAAGTAATAGATTGTTTTCTGCAAAAAAATCTAAAATTTGTTTCATTAACAAATCATTATTAGATTTATCACTTTGCAAAACTTTGCTAAATGATTTATTTTTAGCTTTTACAAATAATGAACCTACATTTGTGCTACAATCAATTGATAAGAAATTCATAATACCTGTATTGATACTACTATTGCTATCAATAAGTAAATCCTTCGGAATAACATTAAATAATTTAAACACAAAAGAAGGCGTAATAACTCTGATGTATCACAGATTTGATGAAAATAAATATCCGTCCACCAATATAAGAAACGAAATTTTTATAGAACATTTAAAAGAAATAAATAACCTCGAAATTCAATTTATTACTTTTAAAAAATTTGAAGAAATTATCAAAACAGGTGTGGATAAAAATTATATACTTCTAACAATTGATGATGCGTTCGAATCTTTTTACTTAAATGCTTGGCCTATACTTAGAGACAAAAAAATTCCATTTGTGCTTTTTGTTAGCACGAGAGAAATTGGTAAGTATGGATATATGACTTGGAAACAAATTAAAGAAATTTCGGCAAATAATTTAGCAACGATAGGTAATCATAGTCATTCTCACGATTACTTAGTTGATTGGGAGGATAATAAAATAAAATCTGATTTAGAAACTTCAATAAAAATTTTTAAAAAAGAACTTGGATATTCACCTAAAATATTTTCTTATCCTTTTGGTGAATATAGCTCGAATTTTAAAAAAATTGTTTCTGATTTAAATTTTGAATTTGCTTTTGGCCAACACTCTGGCGTAATAGATCCAACTAAAGATTTGCTCGAATTACCAAGATTTCCAATAAATGAAAAGTATGGAGAGTTAAAAAGATTTAAGACTATCCTCGAAACTTTACCTTTTCCATATGAAAGTATCACGCCAGAAAATAGATACCTAAAAAAAAATGAAAATCCGCCAGAAGTTAAAATTAAATTTTTCGAAAATTTAATTAATATAACAAATATTAACTGCTATTCCAATGAAGGTGATATATGGCGCAAGTCTAACATTGAATTTACAAATAAACATGAATTAATGATTTTATTAAGGGAAAAATTTAAAAGTGAAAGAGGAAGAATTAACTGTTCACTTCGGGAAGAGGGCGGAAAATGGAGATGGTTGGGTATTCAATATGTTATTGCAGAGTATTAGGCTCGATATTTATAAAGCAATACCTTGTTTTAATTTTGTAGGTAATAAGTTTGCTTTATCAAAATCTGTTAGAGAATTGTTTTTAATAATATCTTCAAGAATTGCAACATACTTTTCTCCTATTGCTGCGTAATTTTTTAAATACTTGGTTAAATCTAATCCTGTAATTTGCTTCTCATCTTGTCTTAATCTTGCTCGTACTTCTCTAAACTCTTTGTATGCGTTATGTGTATTTAAATTATTTTTATAGGCTCTAACTGAAGCTTTGAGAATTTGAAATTGCATTATTTTATGAGTTTGATCTGGATCTTGTTCCTTTGGTAAAATACCTTTTTTACTCCATGTCCACTGGCCAAATAGAGCATTACCCTCTAAAGCAAACCTAGAAGTTCCCCATCCACTTTCATTTGCTGCTTGGGCTAATGCAATAGAAACAGGAATAATATCCATTCTCATTTTAAGTTTTGCTAAATCATGATCTTCAATCTTATATTCTTTGAATCTTCTGTTAAGCCAAACTCTCTCACCTACAGTATTAAAATTTTTACCCAATATTTTAAAAAGCTTTTCTCTATCTTCTGTAATTTTTTTATTTTCATCAAGTATTAATGGTAGTACAATCTTAATAAACAATTCTCTTTTCTTTTTAGTGTCCCCTAAAGTCTTAAGATCTTTAGGTAATTTTGTAAGATATATTGGTTTCACCTTTTGGCCAGCTCTCACATTCTTAAGATCATAATCTAAATCTGCAAAGAGATTTAATGTGGTTTCTGCGTTTAAGCTTACAGTGTTGTCATGTTCTGGAGTAAATTCCGGTTCTTTAATTATTTTCTTTTTTTTAGTTTTTTCTGATTTACTAACTTTGGGTGTCTTATATTCTTCAGCCACATAAGTAAATTTGACTTCATTTATAACATTTTTAATATACGGTCTCATGGCAATTAAACATCCTATAAAAAAAATAAAACCAATTGACAGATAAAGATTTCTTATAGAATTTTCTTTTAGTTCCTGTTTTGCAATTGCCTTATCACTAGATCGGTTAATTGGTAATTTAATACGATTTTTGATTAATAATAACTCCAATTGTGAAACTGTAAGTCTCTTCGCACTTCTTGCGTAACTTTTTACTTCAACGATATTATAAAGTTTTGCTAAATGAAGTAATTGATCTCGATATGATTTAAAAAGTTTTTCAATTTTTTTTGACATTTTCTAATGTGCTTCCACACTTTTGACTTCTGGTATGTAATGACACAAAAGATTCTGTACACCTTGTTTAAGTGTCATAATTGAGCTTGGACAACCAGAACAACTACCTTTTAATTCAACTGTAACTACTCCATCCACAAAAGATTTAAATGTAATATCGCCTCCGTCTTTTGCCACTGCAGGTCTAATTTTTGAATCCAAGACTTCATTAATTTTATCAACTATTTCATTTGATTGAACTAATCCGGATTCTGAAGCTGATTTACTTAAAATCTTTGCCAACCTTAAATCTTTACCGACAACAACATCATTTCCTTTAGAATAATAATCATTAATTTCAGAAATAATACTGTGTTTTAAATCATTCCAACTGAAATTTTCTCCTTTTTTTACTGTAATGAAATCTTCTCCAAAAAATATCATTATAGCTCCTTTTAAAGACAATATTTTATTTGCCAATGGCACTTTAATATTTTTATCATTTTTTAAAAATTCGATAGGACCCACCTCAGAAACTTTTTTACCTGGTAAAAATTTCAATGTGTTAGGATTCGGAGTATGTTCAGTTTCAACAATCATAGATAATCTTTATTATAACAAATATTACTTATCAAGTGAACTTTGTTAAACCAATAATTTCATAAACTTCTTTAAGATTATTTTTCGCTATTAAATCTGCTTTTTTTGAACCCTTTTCTAAAATCTTATTAAGATAACTTTTATCTTTCAATAATTTTCTAATTTCATTGCCAATTGGACAGATTCTCTCAATAAGTGATTCACTCAATTTACTCTTAAAAGTTGAAAAATTTTTTCCACCAAACTCATTTAAAACTTGTGACACCTCAATACCGTTTGTATTGGCATAGATCGATATAAGATTTGCAGCTTCATTTCTATTTTTTAGTTCGTTTATTTCCGAAGGAATAGGTGAGGTATCAGTTTTAGCTTTTTTAATTTTTTGATCAATTAAATCTTTGTCATCTTTTAAATTTATTCGACTATAATCAGAATCTTCTGACTTGCTCATTTTTTTTTCCCCATCTCTCAAGCTCATTACTCTAGATATTTCTTTTGGAATCAAAGGTTCTACTATTGGAAAATAATCTCTACAATTGAAATCATTATTAAATTTTTTTGCAATATCTCTGGTTAATTCTAAATGTTGTTTTTGATCTTCGCCAACTGGAACATGGGTCGCTTTATATAAAAGTATGTCCGCAGCCATTAGGTTTGGATAAACTAGCAAGCCTACGCTCGCATTTTCTTTGTTTGCTCCAGCTTTCTCCTTAAACTGCGTCATTCGATTCATCCAGCCAATTCGAGCAACACAATTAAATATCCACGCTAGCTCACTATGGGCGGCCACGCTAGCTTGATTAAATATGATATTTTTTTCAGAATTTATTCCTGACGCAATAAAACTAGCAACCGTTTCTAAAATATTAGATTTTAATTCTTTTGGATCTTGGCGATTGGTTATTGCATGTAAATCGACTATACAATAAACACATTCAAATTTGCTTTGTAAACTAACAAAATTTTTTATAGCACCCAAATAATTCCCCAAATGTAAATTACCCGTTGGCTGAACGCCAGAAAAGACTCTTTTTTTATGCATATGCGAAAGCAACTACCTCAATTTAATATCTTTAAACTTAAAAGCACCCAAAAAATTCGAAATTAAAAAGTAACTCAGTAAACTAATTATCACTATAATAAATAAGTAAATAAATTTCCAACTCTCATTATAAACAAATTTGTCGGAAAAAAACCCTAGTAATAAATACAATATTATTCCCATTACAACCACAGATAATATCATACGAGGAAATTTATAAACAAAATTACTATCAAAGTTATGTAAGTCATTTTTTTTTATAAAATAAAAATGTAAAAGTACATTGATCCATGAAGAAATAGAAGTTGCTATAGGTATTATTACAAAACCAAGTCTGCCAAATAATGATACACTAATTAATATATTTATAATTACTGATACTACTGATAGATAAAAGGGTAATTTAGTATCATTCCTTGCAAAAAAGAAATTTGAAAAAATTTTTAATATTGAAAACGCGGGCACTCCAAAAGCAAAAAAGGTAAGTGCAATAGCTGTATTATTCACGCTTTCAACATTAAAAGAACCATAACCAAATAAAGATGTAATAATTTCCTCTGATGCTAAAACTAGAGCAGTTGCTGCAGGAATAGATAGAAATAGACAAAGTTCCAAGGCTCTGTTTTGTAAATTTGTAGCTTGGCTATAATTATTATTTTTTATATATTTTGATAGCTCGGGCAACATCACTGTACCAACGGCTATTCCAGCAACTGCAAGATTTATTTGATAAACTCTGTCAGCATAATAAAGGTAAGAAACTGCGCCTGCTTGAAAAGAGGCAATTATAGTTCCAACCAAAATATTGATTTGGGTTACTCCGGAAGAAAAAATGCTAGGAAGTAGTTTCTTAAAAAAAAATTTAACTTTGTTATCCATTTTTATTTTAATACTTAAAATTGGTCTAAAATTTTTTCTAACAAAAAAGAACAAAATTAATAGTTGTAATAAACCTGCAAAAGAAACAGCATACGATAAAGTTAAAACATCAGATACATTGAGCC
>LUMJ01001045.1_pt1 | contig 16059 bp, 25 predicted proteins | sample 729631 | NCBI WGS metagenome assembly LUMJ01 (sample SAMN03860266, study PRJNA289734) | marine metagenome | biome: seawater column; feature: ocean; material: water; isolation source: Red Sea water column Station 22 - depth 500m | place: Saudi Arabia: Red Sea | collected 2011-10-15 | depth 500 m | reverse complement strand
ATTTTGACTGTATACAAAAACTGATTGGGCGCTTTTTGTCATTGAACTAAATGAAACGCCTCTGGCTCAAATAGCCTCCTCACGGGGGCTTTTTTGTTTATAGCATTGATGGTAGATTTAAATAATCAAAAAGAGGTAAGGAAATGAAAAAACAAATTTTTGCAACTCTAATTTTCCTGTTTGCTTCAAACATTCACTCACAAATACTGATTGAATGGTCAGGGCAATTTAAATGGGGTTATAGGGTAGGTTCTCACATCAACAAATATTGGGTACCATTAGCTGAAAAAGAAGTTAATAATGGTAATTTAAACAGCTTTAAAAGTCTTGGGCATGCAATGGGCGATGAGTGGAATAGTATCGATCTGTATGTTGTTGATGATTATGCAACTTGGAATAAAGTTTGGTCGAATATATTTTCTGGATGGCGCGATAATACCCCTGAAGAAGAAAGAAAAAAGCACTTTAATAGCCTTCTAGCACATAAAGATAATATATATCAAGTAGTACACTCTAAGCAGTCCAATGAGGATGGGTCAGTGCTCATTGCATGGTATGGTAAGATTGACTATGTAGATCTACCTGATTATTTAAAACATGCAAAGAAATACTTCTTTCCAATTTGGGACAAAAAAGTTGAAGATGGAGAAATCAACGGATATACTGTTCTCAATCATGCATGGGGTGATGAGTGGAGTATGGTTATTCATTATGAAGCAAAGGATGTAGTATCATTTCAAAAAACTTGGTCTAGCGTTGTTAGTGAATATGGGGATGAAGTTTCAAAATCTACTCGAGATAAGTTTCAAAGAATGATCACAGATCATAAAGATAATATATATAGCATCAGAGTTTCAAAATAATGTCTATCATTCATTTTAAAAAAGCCTCCTCACGGGGGCTTTTTTGTTTATAAAAGAGACACGAACATTGTTGGGTGATTTTGTGTAATTTTGAGTATGATACGCTTCTGGGTTAAATAAAGGACTAATCATTGCTCGACAAAAAACACTACACCAATGGTCAAAAAGTTTATGAATTGACAAAAGATACATTAACTTATTTTTATAAAAACGGTAACCTGAAAGCCACAGGTCTATTCATTAATGAATGCATGGAAGGTAAATGGAAATTTTATCGTGAATCTGGTCAAGTATGGCAGGTTGGAAATTTTGAACATAACCTAAAACATGGTCGATTTATTCGATATGATAAGAAAGATAAAGTTGAATATGATAAAACATTTGTAAAGGGAAAATTGGTGAAAAAATGAAACGCCTCTGGCTCAAATGAAGGAGTTAAGAATGAAGAAAAAGATTCTGGCATTTTGCCTCATCTTTACTTTCGCTTGTGAATTAAATCTGGGCGAAGAAGGAGAAAAGAAAAATAATGGCGGTGGGTGTGAAATTCGTATTTAATATAAAAGTAAACCGCCTATGGGTCATATAAAGGAGTAGAATATGTTACCAAAAAATCATGGGTATTCAAGAAACCCCGTCACTTTTATAATTGGTTTGATTGTTTGTGCAGTTGCTATATTATATAAATACATTTTCTAAAATGCCTCTGACTCAAATGAAGAAAACATGGGTTGAAAAGAGAGACTCTGATAAAAAGCATCAGGTAAAAATTAATCCAAAATCATGGGCTGATATGCCCGCAGGCATTATAATGTTAATACCAACTCCCAAAATTGTTGATAGGTATGTCAATCAAATACCAATAGGGAATTTTAAACAAGTCAAAGATTTAAGAAAGGAAATGGCAAATGACTATAGTGCAAATATGTCATGCCCAATGGTTACTGGAATATCTTTACGGATTGTATCAGAAGCATCTTATGAGGAATTTGGAATTGGCATTGATACAATAACTCCATTTTGGAGAATAGTTGACCCAAAATCAAAATTGGCAAGTAAGCTGACTTGTGGAATTGATTTCATAATTGAAAATCAAAAAAGAGAAGAAATCAAAATAAACTAAATGAAACGCCTCTGGGTCAAATAAAGAAGAATACAATGAGAAGAAGGGATTTCATAAATAAATCGTGTAAATGTCTTTTGGTCTGTGCGGCACCAGTATCTTTACTCACCCTTTCTGGTTGCGAAGATAAAGATGAAGAACCCTATAGTAATTCGAGTGGTGGAAGCCTTAATGTAGATTTGAAAGAGATTTTTGACCTTGAAACCAATCCATATACTGCACTTAAAACTGTAGGAAACTCAATTGTAACATCTGGCAACAAGGTTGATTCAAGTGGCCTGATTTTATTCAGGAAATCAGCATCTGAAATTGTATGTTTTTCACGCACCTGTACCCATAACGGTGGCACAATCAGTAATTTTGTAAATGGAATCTCCACATGTCCCAATCACAGCTCAAAGTTTGATACGAGCGGGAATCCCGTCAGTGGTCCTGCAGGTTCTTCGCTCTCCAAATATAGAACTGTGCTTGAAGGAACTATTTTGACTGTATATATAGAACTGTGCTTGAAGGAACTATTTTGACTGTATACAAAAACTGATTGGGCGCTTTTTGTCATTGAACTAAATGAAACGCCTCTGGCTCAAATAGCAGGAACAAAAGTCATTATTTATCTGTATTATATATAATAAGTAAATTATGAAAGCCTTAAAGTTTTGAAAGGAGATAAAAAATGATTACAACGATAATAAATGCACTATTTAGCTTATCACTTTTCGTTACTGGTGGTCATATAGTAAGTACTAATCTAAAATTACATCATTATAGCGATGATGATTATAAAGACATTTTTCATCTAAAGAATAATGTCTCAATTTCTAAGAATTGTACTAGACACACTGAAGTGGAAGATATTAAAAAAATAACACATGGTGGGAATAATGGTGCGCAAGAAATAAGATATATAATAAGTAAAAATGATGTCCTTGAAAAAGTGGAGAAAAAAGACGGTAACTAAAATTTAGTCCAATTACTTATAAATAGCCTCCTCACGGGGGCTTTTTTGTTTATAAAAGAGACACCCACATTGTAAGGTGATTATTTGTAATTTTCTGTATGAAACGCCTCTGGCGCAAATAAAGAATTAGAATGATTAAATATTTATAGTGAATATGTCAATGTTTCTACGTGCACTTAGTCTTGCCAAGATACCTGTATTGATAGCCATCTTTGTCACACCAATTCGCTTTTCCCTTGAACTGGCTGGATTACCTGAGAACGTTATTTTCATTATTGGACTACTCTGGCTTACTTTGGCATTTGCCGTTTACTGGGGAATAAAATTATATAACGAAAAGCAACCATACCGATTACTCCTTTTAAGTTTAATTATATTTTCACCCGTTTCGAGATTTACAGTTTTTGTTGTTTGGTGGATTGATACTAAATGGGCAATAGGAACTCATTATGGCCTTTATTTTGATAATTGGATACAGGCACTTTTAAATCATGTAGTTTACGGAGCTATCGTTCAAATCATCCCCGGGTTTTTATTAGGTTCAATGACGCTTGTTATTATGCGGTACAGGAAGTCTGTAACGAAGTAAACCAATAATATAAAAAATGAAGAAGTTGTTTAATTCGACGCCTATTCGTTTTCCAGATAATTTAAAATAGAAGAAGCTGCGTGAGGCTCATAACCCGATTGATGGACTTAATTATATTGAAATGCCTCTTCTAATGGTACATCAAAAACTTTAGCTATTCGAAATGCAAGTTCAAGTGATGGTGAATATTTTTGAGCTTCAAGTGCAATAATCGTTTGTCGTGTTACACTTGCTTTTTCAGCTAACTCTGCCTGAGTCATTTCATTAGCATCAAATCGCAATCGGCGAATTTTATTCTTTATTCTTTGTTCTTTCATCTAGATGTTTTTTCTATAATTAAATAGCTGAGTTAAGGATTTTCCAGTTGAAGACAAAAGTGTTATGATAAGCAATAACATAGCTATCATTGGGGCAGTAAATTCATTCAAACGTACTTGATTGATTGGATTGAAAACAATTAGGCTTATCAGGAGGTAAATAGATACCTGAGATATAATGTTACTTACTCTATAACTTTTTAGTTCGTAAATATAATCCCGTTCATCTTTTTCTTCCCTTTTTGTAAGGGTGTTAATAGCTCCAAAAACAAATATTGAGTAAATGATAGCAATTATAATTGTATTCGCGATTATGCCAACTAATGCTTCACTATATAACTGACCATCAATTATTAAAGGAAATATTTTAGGGAAAAAATAAAATGACACTAGTATATCTAATATTAACTCTGCCCAGATATTCAATTCTCTATTTGAATAATTATTCAGAAATTGCATTTAACTCATCCTCTTTAAATTAATTGATTATTATAATGTAAGAAATATATTACATATTGACAAATATATATTACATTAGTGCGATTCCCCTGAAGCCACACCTTGTGGGGCTTTTTTGTTTATAGAGGCACTCGCATTTTAAATAACAAAAATTAATCTGGAACTTTTGTATATAGTTTTTGTTTCATTGTAAGTAAGTACTTACTTTTCTCGCCGTTTTAGGAGGAATAAGATGGATAAAGACCAAAGAATAAAACAAATAAAGAAAAAAACTTTTAATCTCATTACTGATAATGGTTCAATGGATTCTATAAGGACCAAGGATATTGCCAATGCAATCGGAGCATCCGAAGCTACGATGTTCAAATATTTTGATTCCAAAGAAGACATCCTTGAATCAGTGATCAAGGAATATATACAAAGTAGACCACTCAACTTTAATGCTGAAGAAGTAACAACATTAAAAGATTTTAAAAAATACCTTCATAAAATATTGGATTTTACCCTCGATACTTCTTCCAATAGAAACAAAAATGTTTCATTAATTATTCAGGCTTCTTTAAAGAAACACCCGATATCTAATTGGAACTATAAAAACTTAAAGGATGAAGTTTGGAGTTTTTTAGAAGACAGAATTGAGTATGGGAAAAAACACTGGAATTTTGCAAAGTCAATTGATAGTAAAATACAATCAAGACTCTTCTATTATGCCCCCCTTATGTTTTATATACAGATGGAAATATTTAATTCTAAATCAATTGAAAAATTTGATTATAAAAAGGTGAAAAAAATACATATTGAAAATTTTATTAAACTATTAACGAAAAATTAATGACAACTATTTAAAGGCAATGCAGTTTAAGTAGTGTTTAAAAAAACAATAAATCAGGGGAAAGAATGAAATTTATTCGAATAATGGCAGTTATTACTGCCATAGGAATCTTGGGGGCGGGGCCCGTAAAACATGCGGTGGAATCAAAAGTATTAAAAGCACGGGTGTTTAACATTTCCCGTGCATCAAGTATTATTAGCATTGATGGTATATTTGATGAATCAGCATGGTCAAGGGCAGCCAGTACTGAAAATTTTTTGGAGATCCAACCGGGTGATAATGTAGAACCACCAGTCCCTACCGAAGTGAAAGTGACCTACGATAAGGACAATCTCTATGTAGCGTTTAAAGCTTATTCAGATCCCAAGGATATTCGAGCAACCTTGCAAAAGAGGGATCAGGCTTTTCGGGATGATTTTGTTGCAATTTTAATTGATACGTATGGCGATGCCAATTCAGCGGTCATGATTGGTTCCAATCCCTTAGGGGTTCAATTGGATGCTTTGAACACTGGCGGAAATGATGATGATCCCTCCTATGATGTAATATATAAATCAAAGGGCAAAATCACAGATGAGGGCTACCAGGTGGAAATGGCCATTCCATTTTCCAGCTTATCGTTTCCCAAAAAGAAGATCCAAGATTGGAAAGTGACTTTTTTCCGGAATCTTCCACGTGGCGATCGGCATATGATTGTTTGGGGCGGAATGGATCGCTCTAACGCTTGCTGGCTTTGTCAAATGGGAACAATAACAGGACTCCAAAATATTGAACAAAAAGGCAGACTGGAATTTTTGCCCGCACTGGTGGGTTCGCAAGCTTCAGAATTAGATAAGAATGATTTACTAAAGAAAGGTGATTCCTTTGGCGAAGCATCACTAGGTATTAAGTATAGTTTTAGCTCAGCCCGTATGTCAGAAATTTCAATTAATCCGGATTTCAGCCAAGTGGAGGCAGATGAGGAACAGATTGATGTGAATACTACTTTTGCTCTGAATTACCCTGAAAAGAGACCATTTTTTAATGAGGGGTCTGACTTAACTGGCACTTGGGTTAATGTTATACATACCCGTTCAATCAATAATCCTACTGGTGTTGGCAGAATCATTAATCGTGGAGAAAAAGATAATTGGGTTTTTCTTTCAGCATTAGATGAAAATTCACCATATATCGTTCCTGGTGAAGAACAAAGTTTTACAGCAATGGGTAAAAAAAGTTATTCCAATATTTTTAGATATAAACGTTCACTTAACGAGGGTAGTTTTTTAGGTTTAGTTGCCACAAATCGAAAAATGATAGATAATAATGGAAGTGGCAGCATTATTGGTTTTGATACTCGTTACCGCTTTAACGACACATACCAGGTGGAATTTCAATCAGTTTTCAGCCATACGCAGGAGCCTAATGATTCCCTGTTAGTTAATTCAAAAACTTTTGGTGAAAATTATTCTTATACTTTCGATGGTGAGTCATTTTCTGGCAACGCACTGGAAATAGAATTTCAACGGAAAACGGAACACTGGAGGTTGGAAGCAGGTTATGATCATCGATCACCCACTTTTCGTGCTGAAAATGGTTTTGTAACAAATGTCAGTCAGCGGCGGATTTATTCGCAAAGTGTATGGATTTATTATCCTAATAATTTTTTCAGTCAAATTGTCGGCGGATTTCATACTGGAATTGAGCCTAATTATGATGGAGTTACTAAAGCTAAATATTTTGTTGTTTTCGGTAATTTAGCTATGCCTCGTCAGACAAGACTAAATATCTCATATTCTCGTCGCCCTATATATCGATTTAAGGATACGGAACTTAATGGTACTTATGATCTCAGGATTAATCTGAACAGTCAATTCAGTGAACGATATCAGTTTGGGACCAATATCGGCCGCCATGTGGCCCCGGTCCGTTTTCTAGAGATACCTGAAGAAGGTCGCCTTACCGCTACCGGTCTCTGGGCCAGAATCCAGGCTTCAGATCGCTTGAATTTAGGCCTTTCATATAATTCTCAGAAAATGACTACAATGGATAAAGAAACGGATTATTTTTCAGGGTACACCACGACGCTGAGGGCGAGTTATCAGTACAATAATTCTTTAGGATTCAAGATAATGGCACAATATAATGACTTTAGTCAAACATTTCAGATACAGCCCCTGTTGACATATCAGCCCAGCCCGTTTACAATCTTTTATATTGGGTCTTCATCTAACCAGAATGTGGATGGCCTGGCTATGAATACAATTCGGGGTGGACAACTGACGAATCGGCAATATTTTATGAAATTTCAATATCTATTTAATTAAGTTTATTGGTAGCTGAGGTTAAATCTCCGAAACCCCCCTTGTCGTATCAAGCTAGATTTAGCCTCAGCCAGCCAATAGCTATTTAACTACTTGAAAAAGGAACACATAATGAATACAAAAGAAAAACTGGAAATGGCCTGGAAATACCTGGCCCTAATTTTGGTGGCAGGGTTGGGATTCAAATTGATTGATTCACACCATAATTCTATGGTACCGCCATTCTCTTTAAGTAACCATGATAAAAATGGGTTTGTTTTTATCGGTGATCATGATGGGGACATTGCCAAGTTTGGCTCTACAAAAAAAATGGATGTAAAGGTTGAAAAAGAAATTGTAGATGGTGATACCATCATGAATGTAACTGTCAATGGAAAGCCAGTGGATGCCTCAAAATTCGAGGAAACTGATAATGAAATGAAGTGGACCTCTGAAGATGGTGAAGTTCATGTTATGAAAATGATTCATGATGGAAAATATCAAGGGGGCTCTGGCAACATGGAAATTATCATTGATTCAGATGAGGATAAACTTCATGAAAATGGGGATAAAATAATGATTCGCAAAAAAATTAAGGATATGAAAAAAATAAAGCAGAAGAAAAAATAAAATTATGAAAAGATTATTATTGTCGGGGTTGGTCACCATTTTTACCATATTATCGGCAACAACTCTATGGGGATTTATTTATGGAGTCCAACAAGGCTATCCCAATTACTACACATTACTTTTTAGTATGTTGTGTGGTATGCTATCTGCCTTCAGTCTCTGGAGATTATTTGAATCTACCATATTAATACTGGAAAAACGTTGGCGTGAGTTAAAAATAGTCTAATCTCACCATATTTCTGACTCCATCAGACCATCCGTTATTATTCTTATCCAATATATCCCGTATTAATTTTTTCGCACAATCACCATGAAACACCTCTGGGTCATATAAAGGAGAATAAAATGAAAAAGTTATTAATAATATTATCACTATTTATTTTCACCTCTTGTGCGGCACTTAATTCTGCAAAAGGTGAATTACATTTAGAAATTAATATAACAAAAGGTCAAGAATTACTTGATTTGAAAAAAGCTTTAGATGCAGGGGCAATTACAACTACTGAATTTGAATTAATGAAGCAAAGAGTAATTGATGACTATTATATGAAAAAGGCTATTGACGACAAGGTAAAAGTAAAAGGCTTAAAAATTACATTAGGTGAAAAAAATAAATAAAACTAATTTATTTTTACTAAAATTTGGGACACTTCAAACAATCATTATGGGTCTATATCATTTTTATATTCCTTTTCAATTTAATTGGGGCAATTACCTTGAACAGTCAAGTCCAACAATAAATTGGTCATTATATTCTTTAAATAATTATTTCAGTTTTAATCTTCTTATTTTAGCTTTATTTCTTGGGCGTTATTTGTCCCCATCCAATGGGATAAACAATGAATGTTCCTAAACTAAGGCACCCCACCGTTTTTCTACCACTAGCGATGTCTTTGCTTGCTTTAGGTATGGTGCTTATTCATTTCGCAATTTTCGGTATTGTCGAGGAAACTGATGAAGGAACTGCTGCACATATTTTTCAGCTACTTATGGTTGGGCAAGTCTCTTTTGTTGCTTTCCTCGCATTCAAGTGGTTGGCTATAGCCCCCAGACAGACTTTCTTTTTCATTGTATTTCAATTTGTTGCTGCTCTGGCAGCTATTATAGCAGTGTTTTTTCTAACATCGTAATGAAACGCCTCTGGGTCAAATAAAGGAACACAATATGAAATATTTATTATCCATTATCCTATCAGGGTCTATAGTTCTAGGAATCCCAAAATCTTACGAAAAAGATGTAGTATCCATTGACGCAATTATTACAGCATTATATGATGTAATCTCTGGTGAAAAGGATGAAGAAAGAGATTGGATTCGCTTTCGTTATTTATTTCATAAAACTGGTATGCTTCGTTCAGTAGGAAAAAATAAAGAAGGCGTAGTTACTGTCCGCGTAATGACTCCAAATGAATATATCAATAGAGCTGGGCCCTATCTTATAAAAAATGGGTTTTTTGAACGTGAGATAGGACGTCGCACAGAGCAGTACAGATATATTACTCACGTGTTTTCAACTTACGATAGTCGTAATTCAATCAGAGAAAAGGATCCCTTTGCAAGAGGAATAAACAGTATTCAGCTTATGTATGATGATAATCGTTGGTTCATTATTAGTATTTTGTGGAATGGAGAGACGAAAGAAAATCCATTACCCCACAAATACTTAAGAAAGAAAAAATAAAGAGGTTCAGAGTGAAGAAAAAATTATTATCAATTATTTTGTTGATCCTTGTTTTAAGTGCTTCCAGTGCACAAGGTACTATTGAAAAAGGTTGGAAGCTTTGGAGTAAAGCTGAATTAGAAAAAGCAGAAAAAATTGCAGAAAGCAACATCGATACCGATGAAGGAAAACACCTGAAAGGAAATATTCTGCAGGTTAATGGAAAATATTTGGAAGCAATAGAAGTATATAATGGCATTTCATCAGAATATAATGAATATGAAAAAGTGCAAATCAGTAAACTCAATATTCACCTATTTCACCTAAAAGAGTTAGATAAAGCTAAGACGCTCATTAATAGAATTAAAAACAAAGAAGCGACGATTTATGCCGCTTCTATAAATAAAACTATTGCATTAGAATGTAGCGGAACTTTTACCGTGCCCATGCTGGTGAACGAACCTCTCAATCCATTCATCCCTATTGTATCTGGTGAAATAAATGGCAAAAAACAAAACATAGCTTTTGATACAGGCGGAAATTTTCTCGTTATGTCAAAAGCTGCTGCCGAAAGCATGGGAATCTCATATGATTCAAGTTTATTTTTTACTGGTAAACAGGGTTATTCGACTTCGAAAATGTGGGTGGGCGTTGTTGATAAATTGGTACTGGGTAAAGATGTAAAACTAATAAATGTGCCCGTTACCATTTTGGAAGAAATGAATACGGAAATAATCATATTCGGTACAAGTATCTTAAAGGAATTTTATTCTACGATAGACTATCCCAATAACCAATTTGTATTTACTACAAAAGACAAACCTGCACTTGTAAAAGCTCATCAAAAAAAGTATGAAGGCAACGAAATGAATTTTATTATGTGGGGTGACCACTATATGATGGGTAAAGGCAGTTACAACGACAAGAGAATCAACATGTTCTTTGATTCTGGGCTTGTCGTGGTTGGTCAGGCAAATGGCGTCATTGCTCAATCATGGTTGTGCCTATCTAAAGAAAGTATGGAAAACCTCGGCATAGAGGAAAAAGACAACACATCAACTAGAGCCGTAACTGCTACTAATGATGTCCTGAACATTGCTGGTATGGATAATGAAAATGTAATATTATCCTTAAGCGGAAGTGATGATTTCAGTTTTGGAGGAATTATGTGTGATTTACTGGTATCGCATGGTGTAATTAAGAATTACGCATGGACCATTGATTTTGAAAACATGAAATATATGTTTAAATGAAACGCCTCTGGCTCAAATAAAGGTGAGATAATGCATAAAATAGCACATATCTTACATTGGATTGGATTTTTCGGAACATGCTTTATGCTAGTTTTATCATTCCTTGATGAAAGTAGAGATGAATTAATCATTCATTTTATTGCATCTATGATTCCAAATACTCTTTCATGGTTTATCGCATCTCTATTAGCAGGAAAAAGGAAATTTCTTCCATTCTTAATTAAATGACATTTGCGAAAATTTCAGACAGAACAAAATGCCTCTGGCTCAAATAGCCTCCTCACGGGATATTTCATCTCTAATGGAAAGAGACAGTAGGAAAGGCATAAGGGGTTGGTTATTGGTCTACTTAATCGGTTCGGTACCCTTGCTGATAATGTATTCTATGGGTCTTTCAGGATGGTTTTTCGAATATCCTTTTATTCTCATGGTCGGCATTTTTATAATTCTTGCTTCACCTTTAGTATTAATTATTACAAAATCTTCACAAGCGCCACGATGGAACATATTTATGTGGAGAACTGTTGTTATTTTAATGACCCTACGTTCAATAAGTGTTTTTTTGGAACCTGGTGGCAAAGAAATGAGTATTAATGCAATGTTAAGCTTATCACTAACACTATTATTTATAGTATCAATTTCATTAGCATGGACGATTCTGTGGACTAAATATTTTAATAAATCCGTTCGTGTTAAAAATACCTTTGTTTAGATAGAGGATGAATAGTTAATGAAATAAACTGGACCTCAGAAGATGGTGAAGTCCATAATATTAAAATGAATTATAACGGTAAAAAAACTGATAAAAATAAAATTTATGAGGTTCTTGATAAACCCCATATTTTAGAAGAATTGTATCAATCAGAACCTGATTCTTTTAAAAAAATCATATTAAGTCTAGCCAAAGAAAATTCTGAATCAAAAGTACTTCAAGTTTGGAAAGCGAGACTAGAATACACTTCTAAATTTGTCATTGAAGGATTTATATCGCCAATGGCTGTATTTATAATTGCTATTGTTTTTGGACTGCTAATTCGAGTACCAGAGTTTTTCATCGATTACGAATGGTATTACCCAAGATTTGTACCATTCATGACCATGCTTTCACCATCAGTATATTTTTTATATAAAAATAGAAATACAAAAGTTTCTATAACTATTGCAATATTCAGCTTGATAACTATTTTATATGTTTCACTATTGCCAGAAATTAACCAATCGAGCTCAGTGTCTATGGCTTTAATTCACTTACCATTAACTTTCCTTTCTTTATTAGCGTTTTCATTTCTTCAAGAGGATTGGCATCAAGAAATAAAAAGGGTCGCATTCATAAAATATTGCGGAGAAATTTTTATTCTAACTGTTTTGATCTTGCTGGGTGGTGGTGTTTTTTCGGCATTAGTCGTTGGGCTTTTTGAAATGCAGGATTTAAGTATTGAAGATTTATATATGCAAAACATTGGCATTTTAGGAGTGTCCTCTGCGCCTCTGGTTGCTACTTACCTATATGACTCAGTTTTGAAAAGAGAAACATTCATCACAACTTTATTAGCCAAGATTTTCGCACCCTTATTCACTTTTTTTGTTTTTTCTTATTTAAGTGTAATGGTTTTTATGGGGAATACACCATTTTTAAACCGAGATTTCTTAATTGTTTTTAATGGATTATTAATTGTGGTTCTAGCAATTGTAATTTTTTCAATTGTGAATCGGACTAGAGATGGTAGCATAATTTTTTCTGATTATATCAATATTTCTTTGATATTTATCACTTTGGTAATCAATCTTCTAGCTCTATCAGCAATAATATTTAGATTATTTGAATTTGGTTTATCGCCAAATAGATTTACGGTTCTCGGTGTTAATTTTCTGGTATTTACTCATTTGAGTATTATGGCGCTTGCATATATCAAAGTTGTTACAAATAAAGCAGACATTCTTTATTTAAAGAGTAAAGTTGTTCAATATTTACCTATTTACGCAGTATGGTTCGCTTTTATTTCTTTTTTCATGCCTTTATTTTTTAGTTTTGCTTAATCCTTTATATGCAAAACATCCTCTTAAGATAAGAAATATAATCTTAAATAAGAATGTGGAAATTTTCATTTCCATATATTGACATTAGGTTAATGGGATTAGTTGGTCTGGCTTTTGGATTGATGATTGCTAAACTTTGGTCACCTATACTCTATTTAGACTGGTATTGGTATTTAATTATTGCATTATTGGCTGCAATAAAACCTATAATGACATTTTGGAAACAAGTTTAATGAAACGCCTCTGGCTCAAATAGCCTCCTCACGGGGGCTTTTTTGTTTATAATATTTTATTAGATTCAAGGTATAAAAATACTAAAAGGAGTATAACATGGATTTACTAATAGTTGTGCATATCAAAAGTTCTTATGATAGCTGGAAAGCTGTTTTTGATGCTGACCCTGCTGGCCGAGAAAAGTTTGCTGATGATACTCGTACGCGGGTAGCTAAGGTAGACGATAATACAGCGATGGTTCAGTTATTTGATGTAGACATGCAAAAAATGTTTGAAATTATTAACGACCCAAATTCACCCGTTGCTGATGTAATGGCTGATCATGTTGAAAAACGTGACGTATATAAAGTAGAACAAATGTCTCCCCCAAGTTGATAGAAGATATTTGTAAATGAAACACCTCTGGCTCAAATAAAGGAGAAAAATAATGTCCATACTAGAAAAAATGGGAATGGCACTCGATTCGCGTGATGAAGCGGGTATGAATGACTGTTTACACGATGATTGCAAATTTACGTTGCATGCTGCCGGGAAAATTCTGTCCAAATCTGAAGTTGTCAATTGGGGGATGAGTGGTGACGTCAATAGAAAAAAAGTCAGAATTCTTTTCGAAAATGACGATGTTGGTGTAGAACATGCTTTTGTATCGTTTGATGATGGAAATAAACAAGCAGTCTTGGCCTTTTACACTTATAAGGATGGAAAAATATACACGGTTGAGACTGGTGCATCAAATTTGCCAAAATAACTAAATGAAACGCTTCTGGCTCAAATAAAGGATTAAGAAATGAAAAAGTCATTAAAAGAAAAGAAAATAGCATTGGGAGCTGCGTTTGGAGTAGTCTTTGGAATAATCTTTGGAGCAGCTATCGATAATGTAGGACTAGGTATAGCATTAGGTGCAGGTTTGGGTTTTACAATGAATGCAAAAGGGAAATTATTCAAGTGGAAAAAAGTGAAAAGATTAGCATCGCATCAGCCCCACATTCGTGGGGTTTTTTGTTTGTGAATATTTATAATCACAGAATTCTTTTATGAATATTTTATTAGTAGAGCCATATTATACAGGATCGCACAAATCCTGGGCACAAGGCTATCAATCATTTAGTAATCACAATGTTCAGATTATTTCGTTACCGGGACAATTCTGGAAATGGAGGATGCATGGTGGTGCCATTACTCTAGCAAAACAATTTATGGATATGGATTGCTCTCCTGACCTAATTCTCGCAACCGATATGCTGGATTTGACAACATTTTTAAGCCTAACAAAAAGTCGAACAGCTCAGGTGCCTAACGCCTTATATTTTCATGAAAATCAACTTTCCTATCCATGGTCAAATTCAGATAGAGACGTTCAAGAAAAACGAGATCATCATTACGGTTTTATTAATCTTTCCTCTGCCTTAACAGCCGATCATGTATTATTTAACTCTCAATACCATCACGATTCTTTTCATCATGAAGGGCTACGATTATTAAAACATTTTCCTGATCATAATGAACTAGATGTAATTGAAAAAATTAAAGAAAAAAGTCGGATATTATATCTTGGTATGGATCTATCCAAATTTGATCAGCATAAAACTCAAGCGCAGGGGAACCCATTAGTCTTATGGAATCATCGTTGGGAATACGATAAGAACCCAGAATCGTTTTTTGAGTGTTTATACCAATTACAAAAAAACGATATCAAATTTGATATCGTTATACTTGGGGAAAGTTTTCATACAAGACCCAGTGTATTTGATGAAGCTAAACACCGATTAAAAAAACATATTGTACATTTTGGTTTCTGTGAAAATTTCTCGGAATATGCAAAATGGCTGTGGAAAGCTGATATTTTGCCTATAACGAGCAATCAAGATTTTTTTGGTGGCAGTGTAGTAGAAGCCATCTATTGTGGTGTATATCCAATATTGCCAAGCAGACTAACGTATCCGGAGTTGCTCCCAAAGGAATTTTACGATAACCACATATATGATAATAATGGTGAATTATATGATAAAGTAAAAAACTGTATGTTAAACATTGATGAAACACGGGAAACTACGATTCGCAATTCATTCAAAAAATACGATTGGGAAACAATGTGCCCGGTATATGATCAATTATTTTCTTCATTGATTTAGTAAATAAAACGCCTCTGGCTAAAATAAAGTAGTCTAAATGGGTAGATATTCAATCACCTGCAAATGTAGTTCCAAATAATCCCACTGCACGTTCAGCCCAAATAAGAAAAAATATCATTACGATAGTTACTATAAATATTAGTCTGTTTTTAGAATTTTTTACCTTTTTAAGTATTATTCCAATCAATAAACCAGTTATTGTGAGCATTCCCCCCATAATTATAAAATCAAAAAAAGACCAGTTTACTTCATTAGTGAATTGCATTGCTATCAATGGAATTAAAAGTAATATTCCCACGGTATACAAGATTCTAATCATCATATTAAAGAGAAAATATAACATTTACATTTTCATACCTTTATTTTTATCAATCAGTTCCACAGTTGTATGGTTTTTTGAGTTTTATCGAGGGTAAAACCCCATATTCGCCCAAAATAGACAAAACTCATTGATATATATACTCAGGTCTACCTTAATGGCTAATGAAATTGAATAGTTTGTTAGTTAAATTTTCTCATTATATGTATAAAAAATACTCTATATATCAATTATTTATAACAAGACAAACCATATATTTAGTTATCCGTAACCTAACTATTATTTTCGTAACAACATTAATCACAGTGCATGGACAAAGTAAATCCAGTACAACTGATTCATTGGATATTGTAGTCCCGCGGTTTGAAAAAATAG
>LUMJ01001330.1_pt1 | contig 16079 bp, 20 predicted proteins | sample 729631 | NCBI WGS metagenome assembly LUMJ01 (sample SAMN03860266, study PRJNA289734) | marine metagenome | biome: seawater column; feature: ocean; material: water; isolation source: Red Sea water column Station 22 - depth 500m | place: Saudi Arabia: Red Sea | collected 2011-10-15 | depth 500 m | reverse complement strand
TCGTTGATTTTAGAAACAATATCAACGTATGAAGGTGAAACGATCTCTCCCTTCTCATTGTGATCAATTTCTAGCTTTTTTACCATAAATTTTCTAATTTTTTTACTATATTTCAATCTATTAGATAGTCAAAAAAGCCTGGATTATAGACTGCCCATCATTACTCATTTCTGGATGAAACTGCGTCCCATAGATATTCAAATTATTATGCTTAACAATTTCATGTTTACATGATTTAGAGCTGGCTAAACTATGAAGTTGGTTACCTAACTGTGAAATTTCGTATTTATGACTTTCAAATACTTGTGCCTCGTTTTGGCAAATTTTATTTTTTTTTTAAACAATGACGGTTTCTTTGCCCTTAACAGGTTTATCTGATTTTTTGATTGTACCACCAATAGTAACTGCCAAAATTTCTGCACCATAACATATTCCCAACAGTGATTTTTTTTCAGAGATGGTATGTTTTATTATCTGAGAGTTAATGGCGTTCATTTTTTTATCGTTTTTTATCCTCCCAGAAAGAATGAATGAATCAAACTGTGAGGCTTCGAGAGAAGGTACCTCGTTAAATTTAACGGTTGAAAAATCCACATTTTGTTCTGAGATGCAGTTTACAAGATTTTTTGTGTAGATAGATCCGTTGTCGACAACAAGTAGCAACTACCTGCCTACCTCAATCGATATGTAGTGCAGCTCACTTATGTTGTCAACAACCTTTAGGTATCCAAAGTTAATTGCGTTTCCTTCCTCCCACATGAGAATACGCTTACCAACTCCAGCCTCGTTGATAAACTGTGTAACCAATTCAGTTGTAGATTCTAGATCAGCTTTTGAATATAATGCAATCTCGCCTATACTAAACGACAATGGAATTTGAATTGTAGTTGGAGTAGTAAGAACCATGCCCTTTTGTTCAAAAATCGACTTCACTGCATTTATTCTTGAATCTTTGTCCATTACAAGAGCAATATCGCCACCAGAAGCAGAAGCAGTTGGTGCAATACCAGATACTTTCTGTAAATATGCCTCAAATGCTGATTCTTGGGTATCGCCCAAGCCTACATAATATTCACCAGTAAATGCAGCACCAACCGCTGCAATGGTACCTAGCTGTGCTACAACACCGCCAGCACCAGCAGTATAAACTGGGATAAAGTACGTATCGTGCTGACCAACTTGATATAATATGTTATCACCAATTCGTGGATTTCGTAAAAGCGTCTTTAATTGAGCAAAGTCCGGATCCCTATCTAATGCCTCACGAACGGAGGTAGGTCCTAACAGCTTAGTTTCAGATTCTATTGGCACTTCATAAAATTGCATGTCACCCAAGTTTGGCATATCATTTTGTACAACCATGAATCCAGCCAAGTTTCTTCCCTGTGAACCTCTAAGTTCAAGAGATAACAAGCCAACAAATTCTGGTTCTTCAAATCCAGGTGGCTTTGCCTCTATGTAGTAAGTATCTAGCCCACGAGGTATTTCATAGAATTCATTTGCCTGAATGAAAATATCGATATCAGTAACGTGATAAATGTTATACATTTCAGTTCTCCAGTTAAAAAGTTCCTGTGGATATCTAATTTGTTCTTCAAGCCAGCTAGGCATAGGTATTATCTTATCCTGATATTGGCTTGCAAACATATTAGAAAAAAAGTCATCGCCATGCTTGATTATTTGGATATCTCCATCATAGGTATCAACCAATCCATAACCTACTAGTCTAAGGAAGGGATTACCTACAGACCATGGCACATTTGCTGAATCAAATCCGGCTATAAGAGGAATAAGCCAATAGGTATTCTTGCCATCTGTTACTGGGAGTGAATCAAGCTCCTTCCCAAACAAGTTATACAAAAAGTATGGATAAAGAGTCTCCATCCTATCATTAACATCCTTGTATCTCATAATGTGGATGGATGTTCCAGGATACGAGATCATAAAGTTTGGTTCAAACATCCAGCTAATTGGAGGAGCAATTTCCAAGCCGCCCAATCCTACATAGGACTCGTTGTTTAGCTCTGCTGTAGATGATCCTCGGTTTGTGGGATATGCTGACCATTGAGCACTAAGCAATCCACCCTCTCCGTAGTAGATCTTCCTTTGTGGAAATAGCTCAGAGCTGTCAACAATTTTACCATCTGTTGCTTCCAAGGTTAGAAAGCCTTCGGGAACATGCGTGTAAACCATATGTTCGTTATACCACCTGTTTTCCAAGCTTACAGAAGAAGGCAAGATTGGAGCCATTGATGCAGTCCAGTATAATTTATCATCAAATCTTAAAATGTCATTATCTTCAAAATTAACATAAGGTATAAGGCCGATCTCTGGTTTTAGTTTCGCAAATGCTGCCTCCCAATCCCATACACGTATACCATCTAGAACATCAGCATTTTCTTTCATGTATTGATCAATTTGGTTTGGAGAAATTGATATTTGTGTAACGTCATGAATGTATTCTTCAATCTGATCTAAATCTGCTAAATGCCGGTTTACACCAATTTGCTGCGCATTATATGGTCCAAGATATTCTATCTTTTTTGCATCGGCAATGCTAGTGTTAACAGACATTAAAACACCAATAGCTATTGCTATTGCAAGAATGGTAAAAATTCTGATATAGACATCTCGCTTCAGCATATGGGTTAGTACCCTAGATCTGATCTTATCAAACACTGAAAATGCAATTAAGGCTGATCCAACAATAAGAGCTCCACCTATAGCGTATTTTGTATTGTAATCTATGTTGTTACCAAAGAACATGGTAAAGGCAGTCCAAACGATTCCAATTCCTACAATTGCCTCAAGTGATGATGTATAGTTAAGCCACTTTGGTTTTCCCTCAGCATAGTCCTGAATAAAAGATGTGAGAATCTTGAAAATATGATGTACACCAACAAACAATAAAAGTCGTAATCCAATTGCGCCAAGCAGAGGTGGAACAAGAATCAACAGTGCAGGAATCATTGGAACTACTTTTTCTTGTGCATAAGAGAAATCAGTTGGTGGTGCTACAAAGGGAAGAGAAAATATTGTCGGTATGTTGTCTATACCAAGATCATTTCCATTCATAACATCGACTACAGCAAAACCAAACATGATGTTTGCAAAGAATGCTCCAAAAAGTAGAACCTTGGTAATCTGCCAAATTACAAAATGTGGTACAGATAACCTGTGATCATGAAACCTTGGTATGTTTTGTGAGGCTTCTGCAGCTGAACCACCGTTGACAAGTCCAAGCATAGTTTTCAAAGTGAACCATAGAATAGAATGCCGCTTTACTATGTTCACACGTATTAACGCTATTCCAGATAGAAGGATCCCGGATACAAGTGAGAAGTAAAGTGGTGTGATGAAAAGATCAGCAAACTCTTCAAGATTCATGAATAATACTACTGCCTGGTTACCCACTAGAACAAAACCCACTACTACGATCAGAGCTATTATTCCTACCCTTATGTACTTGCCAGCGTCTGGTGGTGGCGTATTGCCTGCTTTTGATGAACTATACAAACTGAAAAAACTTGGAAGAGCGTATATTAATTCCTTAGTGGTGCTATCACTTGTATATCCTAAATAAAAACAGAAAAAGGCGCTTAAAACTAGGTTGCCGCTTTATGGCAGGAACATCTACAATTAACATGCCATTTTTTAAACGGATTTCTTGTAAGTGGGTAATTTTTGCCATATTTTTCCGCTTTAAAGTCTAAATTATTATGCCAATCTTTGCATTCCTGACAGCACTTTCCGGTGTACATAAAAAATAGTGTGTATTACTAGTATACAATTTTTATTATTAATTACCACACAAGATCCATGGATTTTATGCTTGAGGAAGAGTTGATTGACCTCTTTACATTTTGTTTACAAAATCCAGACGCCCCAGAGGTGGCACAAAAAAAGACGCGGATTATAGAGATTGGAAAAGAACTCTTTGATGATGGTGGTGTTGATGCATTGGAGAATTTCTTTTTTGCAATATCAAATAGAATACAGGGGGAAATAGAGAAGGATCCTGCGCCTTTTCGACCTTTATGGAATGGTCTTTCCGATGAATGGAAGTATTAGTATAATTAAAAACTGATGATTTTAGAAAGCAAGTTCAGATTCTGCAAGTTTGTTTTTTAAATCATGAACTTTTTTTGTCAACTCACGTATCTTCTCTGCCTCATATGGATAATTAAACTCGAGAGTGTGTAACTCGTGTTCCATTTTATCAAGCTGATTATGTAGCTCGTTTTTAGAATTTCCGTGTTCTTCCATGCAATTATTTTTAAAAATACCGATATTTATACAAACTGAAATTCAAACTGTATATGGGCAAGAATTGCTATCTGTGTAAGAAAGTACTAACTGATGCTGATGGCTATCATGTTGGGTCTGTCTGGTCGTGTGAAAAATGTTTGGGTATGGTAATTCAGCTAGTTAATGAAAATAGAATAAAAAATGAAGGCTGATGTCTAGAAAACGCCTGATGGCATCCGCGTACTTGTAGACATAGTTGGAGTATGTTCTGTCCTAGATCGTTGTTCTCTTTTCTGCGCTCTTTTCAGTGCCCTGTCAGCAACTTTACGGCCATATTTGTCACGTAAATAACGCATGAAAACAGTGCTTATCCGACCACTGTTTTCTGTCTTGTGACAGTTGAATTCAATTTCACAATCCCAGTCATCATTCTCCTCATGTACCGGATTGTCTCTTACTGTCCCTTCAGAAAGATGGTCTGGATCATACCAATTGCTCATGGTTTATCTAAAAAAAAATGCTAAAGTAGAAAACTGTCGACAAAGATAGACAAAACAGTCTGTTTTGGTTTTGTTTTTTACGTAAGAGAATAATGTCTCCTAACGTCTCCTAATTTCTACTGTTGGAAATCTAAAGCTATGAAGAAAAGGAGTCTATTGATATTGTTTTAAGATATTTTAGGAGACATTAAGCAGCATTTCACTTATTCATAACAGTTTTCTGACTGCTTGCATCTTGTTGCACGGAAATATGTTCGTCATCAAAGGTTTCTTTCACTTTTCTAAATGCATGCGTTACAGCAGAGTAAGATTTTAGCTTCTCTAAAAGGTACAAAACCTTCTTCTTGGAAACCGTGTATTTCACAAATTCCATAGTTTGGTCTGGTTGTTCTTCAATTACCATCTCTCCAACAAATGTAACTACTCCGTCTGCCTGCATAACCACTTCAGGTTCCAAAACATCTTGAGCACCTACCAATGTACTTCTAACAACATCAAGTAACCGTCCAAGCTTTTCCTCCTCAAACTTTACTCTTTCATTTAACGTACGAATTTTCCAAGTTCTATCCTTTTCTTCATGTGTGAGCGGATGATACTCTGATTTGACTGCGGTATTGTAAAACTCTGCTATCTTCTTAATTCTACCTAAATTGAATAGCATTGCAGTGATTTGGGATTTAAGATGAAATACGGCAAAGTCTTTTCTTTTTCGCCAGTAGCGCCAAATGACATATGAATAAAGAATGTGGAGGAAACAAATATGAAAAAAACCAATAATGTTTTTGTAAGCAAACTTTTGTGTATTTGTTTTTTCTTTGATAAACTAGAAGACAATTAGAACAGCGTCCTAATCTAATTGGACAAGTGTTAGTATTACTGATGGAATTGTTGGTTCACCGTCTGGTTGCATTGCTTCTATGCCAATACCTTCTCCTTCTGTTTCAGCAGCCATCATTATGTTCAATGTGTCACCACGATTTAGCGGACATACAGCATTAAGTGGTATGACGTCTTTTTCTTGAGAGTCAAGAATCACACGTCTAACGTTAGAATTAGGAAGGTCTACGTTGTTTACTCTTAACCAAAAATCAATCCAGCGGTTTTTTTCTCCTCTTAGTTTTGCAATCTGTGGTCCAGCAATTATAAGATAGATTCCTGATTTTTTAATTATAATATCTCCCTTGTCAAAGTCAACTGATTGTGTTGCATCAAGAACATCTTCCTGTGCATCAAATTCAATTTCCGTGGGTTTCAAAGTGTTACATATTTGCGTCTTACTGGATGAGAACTGTCCAAACGCCTTTTTTATGTCACGAACTTGTTGAGTCAGATCGATCCATGAAATAATGTAATATTTAATAATTTTGATACAAACGCCTTCTGAATCGTTCTACAAGGTTCTAGAATAACTTTTTTAAATTACAATCAAGTCTTTTGTAAACTTGTGCATCACAGATACTCCGTCCTTCACTATTAACGAGTCCTCAATGCGAACACCGAACTTTTTTGGTATGTAGATACCTGGTTCAATAGTGATTACCATGTCTTTTTTCAGTTTTTCTTTGTTTTTGCCAGAAATATTTGGATTTTCATGCACATCTAACCCAATCCCATGACCCGTAGAATGAATAAAATATGATCCACATCTGTTTTCCTCTATAATTTTTCTGCATGCAGCATCTACTGACGCACATGTCTTTTTAGGTCTTACAGCCTTCAATCCTACCTTTTGTGACTCTTTTACAATCTCGTAAATATTTTCAGCCTCTTTAGAAATGGAGCCCAATCCAAATGTTCTGGTCGCGTCAGAAACATATCCCCTGTATCGTAAGGTCAAGTCTACCGTGATCATATCGCCATCTGCAAATTTTCTCTTGGTAACTTGTGCATGTGGAAATGAAGAGTTTTTGCCACTAGCTATTATCAACGGATTTAAGGTTGAGTGATAGCCAGTATCATGCATATCGTTTGCGACTGCAAATGACATCAAAATTGCCTGAAGGTCTGATTCGGATCTGCCTTTCTTGATGGTTTGTGTACACAATTCAAACATTTGATCTATAATGGAAGATGCCTTTTTCAAAATACGAACTTCCTCAGTGTCCTTGATTATACGAGCATTGTAAAATGGTTCAGAAGACTGTTTTAAGCGTGAGATGGATTTTTTTAAAGACTGCACAACTGAATAGTTCTGACAGTCAGCACAGATTTTTTTTCTCTTTAATGAGGCTAAAGTGGAGACTAATCCTCCTCGTTGTGAAGTTATAACATCACAATTAACCGATTCATCTTTTGCTCTACCAGCTTCCAGTTCTGGGGCGATGATTGTAGTTCGTCCACCCTTTTCAAGAACACCAACCGCTTCTCCCCAAAATCCAGTTAAATAGAATAGATTCTCGGGCTCAAATGTAACAAGGGTATCACAGTTAATAGAATTACAATATTTTTCTAGTCTTTTCCTACGCGCTTTCACTGTTGAAAAATATGTTTTTGTGAATTTATGTATGTTGCAAGGTTTGTATATACAGATTATTTTGTAACTGTATTGACGGAAACCAAAGAAAAAAAGAAAGTTGTTGCGCTACTTTCTGGTGGATTAGACAGTACACTTGCTGTAAAGACTATGCAAAAACAGGGTTTTGAAGTTTCAGCAGTAGCGATCAAGACACCGTTCTGTGATTTTGATTGTGGAAGGGGTTGTGGTTTTGAGATTAGAGAAAGAGCTGATAATCTAGGTATTGATCTAAAAACTGTTTATCTGGGAGACGAATATGTTGAGATGCTTAAACATCCGAAATATGGTTTTGGTTCAGGAATGAATCCGTGCATTGATTGCAGAGCAATGATGTTTGAAGCTGGTAAGAAACATATGAAAGAGATCGGTGCAGATTTTATTATTTCAGGAGAAGTACTTGGACAAAGACCAATGAGTCAGTTCGCTCCTGCATTGAAAAAAATTGAAAAATTATCTGGCTTGGAGGGAAAAATTGTTAGACCGTTATCAGCTGCATTACTACCTGCAACTGATCCTGAAAAGAACGGCTTGATAAAAAGAAAGGATCTTGGTACGATAAAGGGTCGCTCAAGAAAACCACAACTACAATTGGCAAAAGAATTTGGAATTGAGGACCCACCAAATGCAGGTGGTGGATGTCTGTTAACTGATCCTGCGTTCTCATTAAGGGTAAAGGATTTGTTCAAACATATTGAAACACCGACAATAAATGATATTGATCTGTTAAAAATTGGAAGACACTTCAGGTTAGATGAAAGTGTAAAGCTAATTGTTGGAAGAAATAAAGATGAAAATGAAATGATAAAAGCGTTGATGCTTCCAAATGATATTTTGCTTGAAGCTAAAGAATATGTTGGGCCAACAGCATTGGTAAGAGGTAATGACGCTGATAAACATATCAAGTTTTCAGCAAAAGTTACATTACGTTATTCTGATGCGCCTAAAAACGAAACATGTGTTATTATAGTCCACAAAAATAAATGCGCTACAGAAATTTCGGCAACTCATGCAAAAGAAATTTCATATACAAAATTTAGAATTTAGGAACAAACTGTAGAATTTATTCCTAAAAAATAAGAAAACCTTTTGGGGAAGATGATTAAAGGATAGCTAATGCAGAAACAATCGAGTCCCACGTATCTAAAGGCGTTAACAATTAGAGATCCAAGTGACATTCATGAAATTAAGAAGGACATCAAAAAAGGCATGATCTTAATTCTTAGAGTTACACCACTAGCTCAAAAGAACGTTGAAAAATTACGAAAAGTTGTTGAGGAATTGTATGTTATTGCAAGGGATTCAAATTCTGATATTGCACGACTTGGGGAAGAAAGAATTATCATAACTCCATCAAGAATAAAAATTTGGAAGCCTGATTACGATCTAAAATAATCTTATCCCTTCTTGAACTTGCGGATAATGCGTTGAAAGTTTATAGATACGACGTATAGACAAGGATAGATTTTCTGATTTTTTCTTTTCGCCGTGATTTACAAGAACCCGTCTCAATTTAGGTCGTAACCTTTGGATAAATGCCATAAGTTGGTTGTAATCACTATGTCCACTGAAACCATCAAGCCGTTCTGTATCACAGTTTATCGAAACAACTTCGATCTTTCCTTCTTTTCCCAATATCGAAACCTGTTTTGTGCCATCCATTACTCTTCTTCCTAATGTACCATTAACTTGATAGGAAACAAACAGTATTTTGTTCTGCTTATGAGGTGCGATGTTCCTGAAATATTCAAGAACCGGACCTCCCTCTAGCATACCAGACGTTGCAATGATAATACAAGGTAAGCCTTCGCGCAATGGTTCCTCCCTGCCACTTTGATGTTCTATGTTTGTAAAGTATTCAGAATCAAATGGATTGTCATCTGTTTCTAAAATCTTCTGCTTGAGTTCTCTTACTAGATATTCTGGAAATGCTTCATGTATTGCAGTAGCTTCCTGAATCATTCCTTCCATGAAAACAGGGGCTTCCATTAATTCGCCAGATTTCATATATCGATCAATAACCATCATAAGTTCTTGTGCCCGACCAACTGCAGGAATAGGAATGAGAACCTTTCCTCCTCCTTTGAGAACAGAATTAACTGATGCAACAAATGTAGCTTCCACTTCTTGTCTTGTTGGCTGGATGTCTTCTTTGGCACCATATGTACTTTCAATAAGAAGAGTTTCTACTCTTGGATAGTTTGTATTTGCGCTTTCTAGAAGCATACTTCTGCCATATTTGATATCTCCAGAGTATACAAAATTGTGATCACCATTTCCAATATGAAAGTGACAAGTAGCTGATCCTAAAATATGTCCAGCGTTTGACAGAACCAGCTTGATATCAGGAGATATATCAGTAACAGTACCATAAGGAAGAGTTATTGTCTGTCTCATAATTTGAAAAACATCTCTTTCTGAATACATTGGTATTTTTCCTTGAGCTGTGGCAACCTTGATTGCGTCAAGTTGTATTAAATTCATCATAGGAAGTGTTGGTTCCGTACAGTAAATCGGACCCTTATAACCATATTTGAGCAACACTGGTAAAAAACCCGTATGATCAAGATGGGCATGACCTATCACTATTGCATCAAGCTCATCAAGAGTTATGTTAGCCCAATCAAGTCTAGGGTATGCTTCAGTAGGATTACGTTCACCCGGATTTACTCCACAGTCAATCAAAACTTTACTGTCAGGTGTAGTCAACAACATGCATGATCTGCCTACTTGCCCAAAACCACCTAATGTCAATAATGATACTTCAGATTTTTGTGCCAAACGAGATCTAAAAATCTGTTCCCCTATTAGCTTGAGATGCTTTGCTCTGTCTGAGGAAGCAGCCTTAAGATGATAGTTTATAGATTGTATTGTACTTGATGGCCTAGTAGTAGATTTTCTTACACGTACTTTCCAACCAGTTTTTTCTGCTATTTCAGCATGACTGAATTCCTCAGCATTTCTTTGACAAAGCCATGGACGTTTTACTTCTATTGAAACTTCGCCTGTTGTTGTATCAAAAAATGTTCCTTGCAAGTTTGCCTCTTTTGGTACATTTTCCTTAAGAATTTTTGCGGCACTATCTTGAGGTTTTCTGATTGATTCGTCAGTTCTTACTACAATGCGTTTTTTTATTACATTAACAAGTTTTGAAATTACGTCATTATTTTCTATCAAATATCTTGGGTTTTTTGTGTAAATTGCTATTCTAGGACCCTCATAGTCAATTTTAGTTATAGTAGCTTCTTTGGGTATACTTTTCAGTACAGTTGCTATAATATTTTGATTAATTGGTAACTCCTGTTGTTGATTTTTTTGCATGAAATCACTAAAGCGAAATAATGGCTTTTTTTTGCTCTTTAGTCAAAAGCTGGAATCCATTTTTATCAATTGTAGCCACATTGATCCCATCACCAGTTCCAATATTTCTTACGATGGCAGCTTTTACTGCACGAAGTGCTATTTTCTTTGCATTCTCAACCGTAAGATCATCACGATATTCATCTTCTAAAACGCCATATGCAACAGGAGAACCGCTTCCGGTTGTTACATAGGATTTTTTTTCTACAGATCCAAACATATCAACATTATACAAGTCTGATTGATTGTTATCATAACCACCAAGTAAAATATCAGCTATAAACGGATAGCCTCTGTTTTGATGGAAAACGAGAGAACAAAGTCTTGCTAGAGATTTTATCGGAATGTTTTGATTTTTTTGAATGAAGTGTATGTTTGCATGAGTGTATGTTTGCATGATATCGCAAAATATCAGTTAAATTTTGTGCATCTGCAACTCCACCCGCCAATGTCAGACCAGCATGATCATAGATCTTTTGAATTTTCATAGTGTTGTTATTAGCAATAAAATATCCTGCGCTTGCTCTCATATCTGCGCATAATACGACACCGTCAGATGCCTTAATCCCTACAGTAGTTGTACCATGTAATATTTTTTCTTGAATATCAGTCGTCATAGAAGTTACCCCTTATGAGATACCTTAAGGTTGTAATACCCTTTTAAATAACTTTTGCAGTGGCAATTAATAAGAAGTGTTTAACGAAAAAACGTATGCCTTCACATATAATGGAATTACCACGTAAAATTGTTGTAGGAGAAAAAAATATTGATGATATGGGAAAATTCCTAAAATCCTTAAAAAATTCAAAAAGAATTTCCATAATTTCTGGAAGTAATGTTAAAAAAATAGTTCAAAAAAAAATCATAAGATCTCTTCGCGCATCTAAAATTAACAATTCTTGGTATATAGCTAAAACCAATGACACAAAAACAATTAAGACTATAGAAAAAAAAATGCGTGAAAATAAAAGTGATTTAATAATAGGAATTGGCGGTGGGCGTTCTGTAGATATAGCCAAAATGATAGGTTTCAATCTTAATCACCCGTTTGTTAGTATTCCAACATCTGCTTCGCATGACGGTATAGCCAGTCCTTTTGTTTCAATTAGAGGCGATAAGCCTCATTCCTTGGTAGCTACTGCACCACTTGGAGTTTTTGTTGATGTACATATTATGAAAAGAGCACCAAAAAAATTACTTGCTAGTGGATGTGGAGATCTAATAGCAAAAATTACAGCTGTACGAGATTGGCAACTTGGAAGAGACAAAACTGGTGAATATTATGGAAGATATTCTGCTGATTTAGCGTTAATGAGTGCAAAAATTTTGATGGAAAGTTCTGAACGTTTTTCAAAAAAAGGATTGGATGTCAGAGAAATTGTAGAGGCACTGATAAGCGCTGGTGTTGCATCGTGCATTGCTGGTAGTAGTAGACCGTGTTCAGGTGCTGAACACTTGTTTTCCCATGCGGTGGATAAATTAGAACCGGGTATTGGTCTTCATGGCGAAAAATGTGGAATTGGAGCTATAATGATCGCAAAATTACAAGGACAAGATTGGAAAAAAATTATAAAAACGCTAAAGAATGTTGGTGCCCCAACTACTGCAAAAGAAATAGGATTAAAATCCAAGACCCTTGCGAAGGCACTAACAATTGCGCAGTCATTAAGACCGGAAAGATATACCATATTAAAGGAAGTGAATATGACTGAAAAGAAAGCAATTGCACTTGCTAAAAGTACTAACGTTCTTTAGTTTCCTTTGATTTTTTAGTTTCCTTTGATTTTGTTTTTGCACTATTGGAAATTTTTTCTTGGGGTTTAGTTTGTTTTTTTACATACGTTTCGATGTAGTTTATTTTTTCCAAAGTAGAGACAAACTTGAAAATATCAGTTTGAACTAGGTGTTTAAGAGCAGTCAAATTATCAGTACGAAATATTTCTTCAGGCACAGTAATGTCTAGTACGCTTCCTGTTTTCTTGAACAAAATTTTGTCGTCTTTTACCGGAACCCATCTCTTTAAAATTCCTGATATTTTTTCATCATCTGATTTTAGCTCCTTGAGAACATTAATGTCATAAAGAATAGTTTTACCCGCAAATCTGTGGTTATAATCTATTTGAACGCGACCAGCTCCGATAAATCTTATAATGCCTTTTTTATCATCAACCTCTATTGTGTCGCCTATTGAGACCTTTTCTGCATCTTCGCCAAGTTTACGGAGTGGAATCTTTCTAATTTTACCCGCATCCCTTTCACCAAATCCCTTATCAGGAGTAACCTCTATCGTTTTTTTGTCACCAACTGAAGTTTTTTCTAACGCTTCATCCACGCCTTTGATAATCCATAATTCTCCAATTGACACAAGTTTTGGCTGATATTTGATGTTAGTTTCATGCAGAGAATGTTTTTTTGCCTCTTCCTCGCTAGTTGTTGCAAAAACTTCTCCCGTATCTTTTACTTTAGCAGTATAATCAATCAAAACTAAAGAGCCTTTACTGAAAGTCAATGTATACAGCGTTTTTGAATTTCCTTATATAAGTTACAGGTATTTTAGAGATCTTTTAATTTCTCTTCCGCGATTTTAAGACCTGCCTGTGCGTCTACACTATAACCCATCATATCTAACGTTGAAGCAATAGAAGAAACCGTTCGCATAACATGATATCTTTGAACTTCTCCCATACAGCCGACTCTGAATACTTTTCCTTTCAGATCTCCAAATCCTCCAGCAACAAGAACCCTGAATTTCTGAGCAAGCGTATTTCGAAATGTTTTGTCCTCTAGGCCCTTAAGATAATTCAATGCAATTACTACTGTAGAACGAGAATCCTCTTTTGCAAATGGAGTTAATCCTATTGCGCTCAGACCTGAATATAGAGCATCTGAACATATTCTATGTCTTTTAATTCTGTTGTCTAATCCTTCTTCTAAAATCATGTTCATGGCTTCTCTGTAAGCATAGAGCAGTGGTAACGCGGGAGTAAATGGTGTGTGTTTTGACTCCGCATAATATTTGAAGTAACGAGGTAGATTGAAGTACATTGTTTGAGGAGGATTTTCTATCATGTATTTTTTTGTTCTCTCATTAACAACTATGGGTGATATACCCGGTGGTGCTGCAAATGCCTTTTGAGCACCAGTCATTGCTATATCAACACCCCATTTGTCTACCTTGAGCTCTTCGCCACCAACGATTGAAACACCGTCTACAACATAGTAGGAATCATTTCTGGAAGTAAGATCCTTTACCCTGTCAAGATAGTTAATCATAGTTCCAGTGGAAGTTTCGTTCCAAACACAATAGAATGCTTTAACATCTTTGTTGTTATCAAACGCCTCCTTAACATTTTCAAAACTTGCATTCTCACCAGGTGTAGTCTCAAGTTTAATGACATTAGCACCAGCCCACTCTAACATTTGTGATAGTCTACTGCTAAATTCACCATTCACTGGAATTATTACCTTGTCTCCCTTTTTTATGAGATTTACAACACTGGCTTCAACAGCACCAGTTCCAGATGCAGAGAGACACACAGCATCACCTTCTGTCATGAATACCTTTTTTGTTTTTTCAACACAATCTTCGTATAGTTCCACAAAATCATCGCTTCTGTGATTAATCATGGGCACATACATTGCTCGCATAATTCTTTCGGGGACATTTGTTGGTCCCGGCAACATTACAAGATATTCCAAGTGATTACCCGATCCGATTGGCTGATGGCTTTATTTATAATTACAGATTTTTTAGGCGGTCTGTAGCGTTAATTTTATCCAGTGTTTTTCGTGTTCCTTGTGGAATTAAATCCTGCCAGTTTTTATTATCCACAATTAGCTTACGTATGTTAGTCCCTGAAAATTTTTCACGATCTTTCAGTGTGACTTGAATGACGTTAATTTTGCGTTTTTCAAACAGGGTTTTAGTAAATTCGTCATTTGTAAAAACAACGTCATATTCCGGAACGGTTTGATCAATTTCAAAAGTCCATTTTTCGTGGTTATCAACATCAGGTATATTGAATATCTTGATACGATTAACTATAGAAGGCTCGATTGATGAAAGGATCATCTCTCTTCTTTCTGCTGCAGAAAATGGGTTTTTCTTTTCATTATACTTGTTTGAGCTGCCGATGCCAATAAACAGATTATCTGTCCTTGCCAATGCAAACAGCACAGCATCAAGGTGTCCCAAATGAAACGGTTGAAATCTTCCGATTAAAAGTCCGTTCATGAAATACTGTCCTAAATATTCCTTAAAAGATCTACTAAACTCCAGCATCAAGCAATGCAGCAAAAAACAGTATGGCTGCTGAGATAACAACCGTAGTTTCACCCAAGATCATACCTTGTTTTGTAAGTTTTTGTAGTTCTCTATCAGTAATTTGCTTTGCAGTAATTTTTTCCTCAACATCTTTACTAAATATTTTAATGTGAATTACATAAGTAACAATCAAGGCAATTACAAGAATGATTTTTGTGATCAGAAACGCCCCATAACTAGTTGAGAATAATATTTCAGGACTTTGAAGTACTAGATGAGAGTTATAAATTCCAGTGACAATCAGAATTACAAGGGCAGGCAAAGCTATTTTGTTAAATCGCCTACCTGTCTTGATCATTAAATTCATACGTTCTTCAATAGAGAATGACAATTTTTTCAAGAGTGGTGCTAAAACAAGACCAAGAAATATTGAACCGCCAACCCAAATTGATGCACATAATAAGTGAATCCAGGTTATAATAGCTTGTTCTACAGACATAAGGATTTGAAATTTTCTGCAAATATTAGCTATACTAATTCTGACAAGGTTTTTTAGTTAAGGTGGATGAAAACAAATGCTTGAAACTACAATCAAAAATGATCCTATATGTAGCAATTGGAGGAATGTTTGCATTCATGGGAGGAATGGTGTATGTTTCTACTATGGATTTCGAAGAGTTAGAAAAAGCAGAAATTAAACTAGCGGGTGTTGAAGTAACAGATGTTAATAGTATTGAAAATCATATAACATTGAAAACTTCTCTTCTTATAACTAATCATGGCGAAAGGACATTTGTTATTCCAATAATCACGTATGAGCATTTTGTTAACGGAAAACTTATTGGAAATGCATCCTATAACGTTGAGGACATTCCTATGACAGGAAGAGCACCATTTTTTCCTGGAGTAGAAATTAATTTAGAAACTTATTTGAAGTTATATCTAACCGAGGAAAACAGAGATGTGTACTTGGCGATTATTAACGGTGAACATGTCAAGCATAGCATAAAAGGTCAATTTACTGTGGAAACTGCTTGGCAATTAGTTGAAAAATCATTTGAAAGCTCGTTATAACTTTCTGTGAATTTTGAATAATAAAAATGGGCCGAGAGAGATTTGAACTCTCGACCACTGCCGTGTCGAGGCAGTATCCTAACCAACTAGACCATCGGCCCGTGTCAACCAAAAACTATT
>LUMJ01000275.1_pt1 | contig 16084 bp, 19 predicted proteins | sample 729631 | NCBI WGS metagenome assembly LUMJ01 (sample SAMN03860266, study PRJNA289734) | marine metagenome | biome: seawater column; feature: ocean; material: water; isolation source: Red Sea water column Station 22 - depth 500m | place: Saudi Arabia: Red Sea | collected 2011-10-15 | depth 500 m | reverse complement strand
ATACACGGGTCTTGCCACTGCCTGCACCTGCAAAAATCAATACAGGGCGGCCAAAGGATTCTACGGCTGCTTTTTGGATGCGATTTAAGTTGCTTTTACTCATTGAATGTTAATTTACCCTTTATTCAATTTTTTTCTTTTCGCTTCACGTCTCACTTTTTGAAATTGACGTTTCGCCTTATTATGCTCTGCTTTCGTTTTAGAAAAGGTATGATATCCATCCCCTTTCGCAACAAAATACAAATAATTCGTTTCCGCCGGATTCAACGCCGCTCTAATGGATTCAATCCCCGGATTATTGATCGGTCCCGGCGGTAATCCATCATTTAAGTATGTATTGTAAGGCGATTTTATTTGCAGATCTTTATTCAATAGCCGGCGCGGTGATCCTTCAATAATATATTGAATAGTTGGATCTGCCTGGAGCCGCATGCCCATCTGCAACCGATTATGGTACACACCTGAAATGATGGACCGTTCTCGATCATAAATGGCTTCTCCTTCGATTATGGATGCCAGAGTGAGCACTTCGGTTTCCGTCATGCCCATATCAGCCATCTCTTGCCGTAAATCATCAGTTACATTTTTTTTGTATTCATCCACCATACGTTCGATGATTTCCTGAGGCGTTTCATCCTCTGAGAACCGATAGGTATTGGGGAAAAGATATCCCTCTACCGATTCGCCTTCAATACCCAATTTCCAAAGCAGCAGTTCGTTCCGACAGGCTTCTTCAAAAGCTTTCGGATCCATCCCCAATTTCTCTTCCAGTTCCTTTGCAATAACACGAATGGACCACCCTTCCAGAACTGTCACTCGGTTATTGACATGAACTCCATTCACCAATTGATCAATAATGTCAAAGTTGGTGGCTGCCTTGACCAATTTAAATCGGCCTGCAGGGATGTCTTTTTCATACCCCAATGTCTTCACCGCTAGTAAAAAGGAGCGTTCGTTGCGAATAACATTTTTATCCTGCAAGCTTGCACTAACCTCTTTGAGAGAAGCGCCTTTTGGGACGGTCACCTTCACCGAATCATATGGATTACCTTGGGGCCAGAATAAAACTAAACTATAGAAAGCCAGCATTATACCCACAACTACCGCCGCCATGATTCCGATGAAACTTTGACTTGGATGAAATTGAAGTTTTTTCATCATTTACGGGGGCGAAAATTATTGATGTTTTACCATCCATGGCAAAACATATTGTTTAAAATCTTATAAGGGCTCAAAAGGGCCCAATTGAGTACAAATATTAGAAAAACTGATTGGTCTCCTTTGCCGATGTCTGTAATTTTGCCGCCGCTATGAACGATAAAAACAGTAAAAATAATGTTCACCTATTTGAAGGATGGGCATTTGGGAAAACAAATTATATCCTATTTGCTGTGGGTGTGTCTGCCCTTTTGGTCGGTTATGCCCTCATGGCTTCAGGGACGGTCAACAGCTTTCAAAGCTTGACCCTGGCACCCATTTTCCTCTTTTTAGGATATGTGGTTATCATTCCCCTGGCCTTGGTTTATCGTGAAAAAGCGCCCCAAGATGATTCCTAAAGATTTTTATAAAATGGGGCTGTAGTTCAGTTGGTTAGAACGCCGGCCTGTCAAGCCGGAGGTCGCGAGTTCAAGTCTCGTCAGTCCCGCACAGAAACCCCTTCGAGAGATGGGGTTTTTTGTTTTATACGCTGGAGTCGTGATGGACGCCTTTAATTTCTTGTTATAACCACTAATTATCCATAGGTTTTATGAATTAAGAACAAAAGGAGTTCAAATGTTAAAAAAAGTTACATTAACATTGATTGCTATCTCTTGTATTTCATATGGTCAAAATATGATTTATGGTGAGGCACTTGGCCCCGGAATACTAGGTTCTATCAACTATGAGCGCATGTTAGGTGAAAAACTCTCTTTAAGAGTTGGATATGGTGGTATTACAGTGACTGACGAGTATGACGAGAGTATCACTGTATCTGCAATTCCAATTGGTGCCAATTATCTTATGGGAAATAATCATAAGCTCGAAATAGGTGGAGGTGTAAATATATTGAATTTTACATCATCTATCGATTTACTAGGTTTAGAGCTTGATGCAGGCCTCACAACCTTTTATGGTGGAGTTGGGTATAGATACCAAAAAGATACTGGAGGTTTAATTTTCAGATTGAATGGCTACTTTCTGATGCTAGGTGAGGCAGGCGGCGTACCAACTGGAGGATTAAGCTTAGGATATGCTTTTTAGTTAGATAATTAAAATAATGTATTAAATAAAAGCCCCCATTGGTTCAATGGGGGCTTTTATTTTATCTATTTGAGAAAAATTTAATTTAAAATTTCGATTATTTTCTTTTCTAATAATTTTGACATAACCTGGTACCCTTTTTTGTTCGGATGCACACTATCCAGACCATAGTCTTTGATTAATCCTTCTTGTTCATTCACCATGGATGTATAGTAATCAAGGTACACCATTCCATTAATTTTGGAGTATTTCTTTAAAGCCTGATTAACTGCTAAAATTTTTGGCGAAGGGTTTTGGTTTTGACTCCAAGAGAAATCATTGGCCGGCAAAATTGAACAAATTATCACATCAATTGAATTACTTTTGGCCAATTCAGCCATTGAGATAATATTATCAACTATCATTTTTTCTGTAGATGGACCGGTGTTTCCAGCAATATCGTTTATTCCTGCCAAGATAACAACTATTTGAGGCTTTAGATCGATCACATCCGGCCTGAATCTAATTAGCATTTGTGGTGTGGTTTGCCCGCTTATTCCTCGATTAATATAACTTTTTCCCTCAAAAAACTCTGGTTGATATACACTCCAACTTTCTGTTATTGAGTTTCCCATGAATACAACTCTTTTTTCATCAGCTTTAGGTAAACCAAGTAACTTGTTATCAGAACTATAACGATTCAAAGCAGGCCAGTCTTGTCCAGCAATAGGGGAAATCATAATTAGTATTATCCAAATAAATTTCATCTAGATTTTGAAAAAATATTTTTTCTGGACACAGTAATTATGATTCAATCAGGTTTTATTTTACCATTAACAATAAAGCCCCCACAAGGGGGCTTTATAATTATGAGTATTATTAATTTGGAATCCCGCTACCGCTATGCAATGGTGTATAGTGGCCAGCTTTGACTTTCCAATTTCCTTTTTCTTTAACAAATATCTGACTGACTCTTGTTCGATAATCATTCTTTTCGACACCGTTAATTTTATATGAACCGACCAGATAGTAATATGCAACGGCCACTTTCCCTTTTTCCAGTATGTCTACTTCAATATATCTTGGTCTGAAATTAAATTCGTTATCCGAAGACTGATCTGCAGTGACTGCTGCTACGGTTGATTCACGCAAATACCAGAAAGAACCATTTGAATCGCCATTCATGGTACCACTTGAATGCATGGTGCTAACAAACTTCTTCCAATGTTTTTTATTTTGATACTCCCAATGTTTTTTAACTACATCAGTAACTTCAGATTGATCACTAGCAAATAACAGACTCGTTACAATTAAACATGTAGAAAGTAAGAGTTTCATCGTTTTCATTATTTTTCTCCTTTTGGGTTCATAGATATGAAACAATCTAAGATTTATAAATTAAGAAACTATAGTAAAAAACAGCCACTAAAGGGGGTTTATAACTTATTTTCACATGAAATAAATAGTTACAATCAAAGTAAATTCACCGCCCATGGAATCACTCATCCAATACTTCGAGACCATTCCCGTTGCCCATCGCACGATTATTCTGGTGGGTGGATTGACCTTTTTTCTGCTCTTAGAAGTAGGAATTCCCCTTTTTCGATTTAGGGCGAATAAAGTAAAGCATGTGGCTTTAAATCTTTTTTTCACACTCACTACATTACTCATCAATCTGGCTGGGGCTTTTCTCATTTTAAAAGCGTCCGACTATAATGCCGCCAACCAAACAGGATTGCTCAATCTTTTCGCCATGCCTTTATGGCTTAAGGTGATCCTGGGGTTGCTCATTCTGGATCTCATTGGCGCTTGGCTCATCCATTGGATTGAACACCAAGTAAAATGGATGTGGGGATTTCATGTCATCCACCATACAGATCAAGAGATCGACGTCACATCAGGACTGCGACACCATCCCGGTGAAAGCATTATGAGACTCCTGTTCACCGCACTGGCCGTCTTTGTTTCCGGGGCATCCTTCGGCATTGTGATGCTGTATCAGACGACTTCCGGATTTTTTGCCCATTTGACCCATGCCAATATTCAATCCCGCCCATGGATAGAAAAAATATTTTCGCCCATTTTTGTAACCCCACATTTTCATAAAATCCACCATCATTTTTCCCTCCCCCACACCGATCGGAATTACGGCAATATATTCTCCATTTGGGATCACCTTTTGGGCACCGCTATCAAGGTTAACACTATGGATGAACTCACCTACGGCTTGGATACCCATATGAAGCATAAAGAGACTTGGCATATCCCCACTTTATTGAAAATTCCATTTCAAAAATACCGATCTCCCGCGGGATCTAAATTCAGCAACTAAATAGATAATTATACATGCAATACATTGAATGGCTTGGATGGGTCGCCACTGCCCTCCTTCTAACGGGATATTATTTAAATGCAAAACAATACATCTATTCCTGGATTGTTTGGCTTTTTGGCAATTCCATCATGTTCATTTATGCCATCTTGATTCAATCGAACTCCGGGGCATTTTTATCCATCGTTTTGGTGTTTCTTAATATCTTTGGATGGCGCAGCTGGCGAAAGAAAAATGCATAAATATCTTTTCATTTCAATGACATGTTTAATGATTTCAGGATGCGCCAGCCCGAAAACATCCCCTCAATATATTTTTGAGGATCATTACCACTATGGCCAACTGAATCAAGAATTGCTCATGACCCACGAGGCTCATCCTTGGTTTAAGAAAAATTATGATGCGTATTCACCCAATTTATCGCAGTTGACTTCATTAAATCTAAATGATATTTCAGTCCGGATTTTTATGGGTACATGGTGCCACGACAGCAAACGTGAAGTTCCCCGATTTTATAAGGTTTGGGATGGGCTAAAATTGAGTGAATCTCAAATCATCATTGTGGGATTGAACAAAAAGAAAAAAGGATACTTCAAGAACTATTCTGAATTCGGAATCACCAACACGCCCACATTCATATTTTATCGAAATGGAAAAGAAATTGGCAGAATTGTTGAAAGACCAAAGGGGAGATTAGAAGAACACTTGAAAACAATTTTAACGGTCACATCATGAGGATGACACCGGAAGAAAAGAAAGAATTAGACGATTGGGTCCAAAAGGAATACCCAAAAAGTATCAAACGGATGGACGCCTCCAGCCCCTTTCACCGCATCGGAAAATACTTTATTGGAGCTGGCATTCTTTTATACGCACTCTTTGTATGGACACACCTTAATTTCTTGAAACCGACAGCCATAGTCTCTCTCCTTTTGGGGATGGGAATTGAGGTAGTGGCGCTGGTTCAATATTTTAAATCATTATCCCATGACGATTGATTTCACAGGAAAAACCATTTTGGTCACCGGCGCATCCGGCGGGATAGGCCGGGCCATTGCTCAGGCTTTTGCGAAAGCCAATGGAAATGTAATCATCCACTACAACAGCAATAAAACTGGTGCGGAAGATACACTTAAATCTTTATCCGGGAATGGTCACGCCATCATTCAATCAGACCTATCAATCCCTCGTGCTGTTAAATCCATGGTGAATTCTATTGGTGCTCTTGATGTGGTGGTTAACAATGCGGCCGTTGTAGAACAATTCGATTTTGATGCTCTCGATTATAATCAATGGCAAGATGTATGGGATCGAACTATCAGTGCCAATCTGTTGGGTCCTGCTTACCTTATGTTTTGCGCGGCAAAGGCCATGCAAAAAAATGGCGGTGGGAAATTTGTAAATATTTCGTCTCGCGGTGCATTTCGAGGAGAGCCCAAAGCACCGGCCTATGGCGCCAGCAAAGCGGGATTGAATGCGTTAGGCCAATCCATGGCCCAAGCTTTGGCTAAAGATAATATTTTTGTTTATACAATCGCCCCGGGATTCGTTGAAACGGATCGTGTAAAAGATATGGTCAATGATGATATTAAAGCCCAAAGTCCATTGAATCGTGTGGCCAAACCGGAAGAAGTGGCACGAACTGCCCTCTGGCTTGCATCAGATGGGAATGATTTTCTCACCGGCGCCATTGTGGACGTAAACGGCGCCTCCTACCTTAGATCTTAGTTATCTACTTCAGCAACTGCATCTTTTTCGATTGAACCAATCCATTGGATTCAATCCGATAGATATACATGCCTGAGGGCATTTGATTCCCGAATCCATCTTTACCATTCCAAGTGACATGATGCGCACCCGCTGACTTTTCACCATGGAACAAAGTGGCCACTTCACGACCGGCTATATCAAATACTTTTAAGGTAACGATGCCGCCTTTATTTAAGGTAAAAGGAATTTGTGTCGATGGATTAAATGGGTTCGGATAGTTCTCTGCCAATTCAAAAGACGTTGGCAAATCAGGATCATCCACGGACAGCACATCACCACCAAAATTCGCTGAATACATGCCGTTCCCATGGGTAGCAATGGCCACGTATCCATCGGCAGGACGGCCATCAATCATATCCACAACCACATTACCGATGGTGGATGCGCCTTCTTGCGCCCAAACCGTGCTGGTACCATCCAATTGATCGGTAGAATACAGGCCCGTACTGGTAGCCGCAAAATATTTATACCCTGTTTTCAATGGATAAATATATACATCTCGAACGGACGGTCCATTCCCTCTTCCGCTTACATTTTCTTCTAAATTACCACTCACATCCGTCCATGAATCACCACCATTTTCAGAATAATAAATACTCTTTACTTCATAATTAGAGTAAGACACCATCACCTTATCTCCATTGTAAGGATCGACAGAAATGCCGCTCACATAACCGGATGTACTGATATTATTTTTAGTATTTACTGCCTGATCACTTTTATGGGCATTATCTAATCGATATATATATCCAGAGGAGGAACCATAATACAACCGATGGGGCGGATTATTAATGCTTCCCCCAAAAGCAGAAATACTGCCGATGGCCGCTGTGCGCTGCAATTTCTCCCAGTTTTTACTTTCGTAACCGCCACCGCCACTGGGTTGTTCATAATTTTCTTCATTTAGGTAAACATCATTATTGCGATAAATGTGTTTACCACCGGCATAATAAAGAATATGATCATTCAAAGGATCAGAATAGACAGGACTAATGAATAATGCTTCCTCTTCTCGATCAAAATCCGGCGGAATTAAATATGCCCATGAATAGTTATTATATTTCCCTTGCCCATTGCCATAAGACCATCCAAACGGGTTGGACCAATCAAGCATCAGAGTATAACCTCTCTGCGAAGAAACCACATAAGCCTTACCCATATTGATTACAGAGCAGTAGGCGCCATCACCACCGAATACTTGTTCCCATGGACTCGTGCCGCTGGATACCAATGACTCCAAAGTACCATTATCCTGTGTACCGCCCATTATCAGGTCAGGATATGTTCCCGATGGATCGATGGCTATGGTATAAAACTGAGTAGTGGTATATCCATTATTCAAAGAATTCCATTGGCGCCCGCTTTGTGTAGGTGCTTCCATCGTATGGAGGCCCCCATCACTGGCAGATAATACTTTTAATGAATCATCGGGGAAAAAGATTACATCATGCTGGTCTGGGTGGTGGGCATCCCAACCATAACCACCGATTTTTAATCGACCTGCAGTAGATTCCCATCCATTGGGAGAATAGTACAAATTGGTGCCGCCCAAGTAAACCAATTTTTCATTGTAAGGGCTAATTCGCACATAAAGGTCGTAACCGCCTTGAGAATTAAAATCATTTGGAATATTGACACTCAAATCCGTCCATTCTCCGCCAGCGTTGGAGCCATCTCCAGATTGGTAATGGTATTTCCATAAGAAATGATTATCAGAATCATTGCCTATAAAATAGGCGATAGAATCGTTCGATTCAGAAATATCGGGTACCATTCTATTAAAGGTTGCAGGGAAATTATTAGGCGCAATGGATGTCCATGTTTCACCATCGGTTGAACGCAAAATGGGTCCGTCCGTTTCTTCATTCCCCAACACGGCAATCATCAAACCAGTACTGGTCATGGCCAAATCACTATACCGATCTGACCCTTGACCCAATACAACTTCCCAAGTGCGACCATCATTTTTACTCCGATATATGGATCCAAAGGATGCGGTAAAAATATGGCCAGTAGTGGGGTGCACTTTAATCCGCCAGGAATAATTCAAATAATTATCAAATAACTGTGGCGTGCTTGTTGAAGTGGGCGGGATCAAATTCCAATTTAATCCATTGTCTGTAGATTTATAAACGCCATCTCCTCGAAATGGTGCCCCCCTTGCACCCGCTGAATTTCCGGACAACTCCCCTGTGGTGGCATACCAAATATTAGACATTTCATCTCTGGGATCCTGAACAATAGATGATACACTATGGAGTTGATCCGATTTGGTCATTTTCGCCCAAGATTGGCCACCATCTGTGGTTCGCCATATTCCACCAGAAACACCACCTGCTATAATCGTATTTACATCATTTCTGTCAAAGGTTACGCCACGGGTCCGCCCACCTACATTGTATGGTCCGCGATTAGTCCAGTTTAAACTGCTACTATGGCTATTGGATCGTTCCAATCGTAAAGGCATCTCATTACTGCCGGGCAATGTTTTAGCATAACTTAAGGAACGTTGTTGTATCCCCTCTGGAATCGTATTGGTTACTGGGCTTTTCAATCGCAAAAATTCAAAAGCCAATCGGTTAATGGGTCCACCTTCTTCTGCCCCTTCAGCTAATTGTGAATCAACTATACCCGGATTATTTTTGGCTGTAGATAGGTTGCCAGAAAGAATAAAAATACCGGCAAATATTATTAAAAAGGTTATACCCTTTAAGTGATGGTTTTTCAATTGTTCTCCTAATTTATAGCTTTAAATCATGGGTTAGAATTTAAGTAAAAATCATGATATGTCTTTTTCGTTCATTTAACTGATGTGAAATAAATCACATTTACAAAAATTAAAGGTTCATTAAGGATGATTTATATAAATAATTTAAGGTATTCTACCTTTTATGAATCACAGCCAGGGTCAAACGACTCACCGCAACCAAATCTCCATCATCATTTTTAATCTCAATATTCCATACATGGATTTTTTTACCAATCTTGATTGGCGTCGCCTTACCATGAACAAATCCATCCGTGGCGGACTTCAAATGATTGCAATTGATTTCCACACCCACGATCCATTGATTGTCACGATCAATATGCATACCGCCAGCCACACTGCCCAATGTTTCCGCAAGGGCAGCCGATGCTCCACCGTGAAGCAATCCATAGGGCTGGACAGTGCGATGATCCACGGGCATTTTTCCGCAAACATGCTCAGGGCTCAAATCAGTGAATTCAATCCCAAGATGTTCAACCATTGTATTTGCGCTGAATGCGTTCATTTTTTCTAATGCTTTTTCTTTATCCATTATTTGGTTCCTATATAAAGTGTGCATACACCAAATGTGAGCGGAATTACCCGACAATTTTTTAATCCAACTGACTCCATGAGTGCTACAAATTCTTTTCGTGTCGGGAAATTCATAATGGAATCCGCCAAGTATACATAGGCTGCAGAATTTTTAGTAAATAGTTTCGCCAACTTGGGCAATACACCATTCAAATAAAAACTATAGGTGCGCCGCCAAAATCCGGGTTCAGGTGTGGTGAGTTCCAAAACCATCACTTGACCATTCTTAATAATTACACGTTTCATTTCAGATAATGCTTTTTCTTTATCAGGGATATTTCGAATCCCAAATGCCATGGCGGTTACGTCAAATGAATTGTCTGCATATTGGAGTTTGGTTGCATCCCCCCAATTTAAACTCACCCTTTCATCCAAGTTTTGGGATTGAACTTTTTCAATCCCCTTATCAAGCATTTCCTGGACAAAATCCACGCCGGCCACATTCACATCCGGATAGGTATTGGCGCAATCCAATGCAAGGTCGCCGGTACCTGTGGCCACATCCAAGAATCGATGTGTGTTAAAGAAATTCATTTCAGAAACGGTGCGCTTACGCCAGGCCACATCACGCCGTCCGGACAAGAACCGGTTCAAAAAATCATACTTATCCGTCACCGATGCAAAAATATCTTTCACGATGCCTATTTTTAGATCATCGTTCACTTGATTAACATATGGATAATCTTGTGATTTTAATTCATTCATTTATTCTATTGTGTTAGAGCATTCATGTGTTCACGTGTTAAATACACACTAACACCCGATCACGTAGACACTTACTTTAATCCTTTAATAAAAAATGTTGTAATCATAAAATATTCGACGATGATCAAGTGGTCAATATATTGGTTTTTAATTTATTATTGACACAAAAAACCCCGCGATTGCGGGGTTTTAATTAAAGTGAATCGACTGCTGTGGAATCGGGTTCCGGTGGCGGCGGTACTTCTCCCCAATGGGTCGGAGATGTGTTCAACTGCCATGAAATATTTTTATTGGTCTGGTACACTTCTGACTCATTTCCTACACGGATATTGCTTGAAGACCATTCTGCATTGGATCGTCCGACAACAATTTCGCCCAATGATTCCCCATTGTGATCCATCAACACCAATTGGGTTCCGGTGGTGTCACCTACATTAAACTTCTCCCACTTGGCTTCATTCCTTGATACCAGTGAAGTCCGTTTTACTTTCAATACATTATCAAAGAAAGAATTCATAGTGTTCTCTTTAACGACCAATGTGTCATTCCCTTCAATGGACCAACTTGCGCCATTATAAAGGAGCGAAATCGATTCTTCACCTTTGGTGATATCAAAACTAAATACATCATCCCGTTGTAGATCAAATACTTGATCACTACTTGATGCACGGCCACGTTGCTGCATTTGATTGATCCCAAACAGAACAATCAATACACCCAAAACAATAAGGAGTCTCTTCATATGCTTACCCATAAAGTTCCTCCAAAACAGAGCTTCTCCATTTTTGGCTACGCATCCGGATTAAACCAAACCCAACAATCAAAAATGAAGGCATAACAATATTAATCCATTTCCAAGTTCGCTTGGCCTCATCGGAAACATCCTCCAATGGACGAGAAGTGATTTCACGTGATCGCAATGCAATCAAATCACGGTCACCAATAAGATAGTCCACTGAATTCATAATAAAAATATGGTTTTCAGGAGAGCGACCACCCCCTTGGTCTGCCATGAAATCAGAATCACCTACCAGTATAACCTGACTCAGGACTCCATTTTCATCCACTTTTTCTGATCGGGCACTCAGTACCTTGTCCGACTGGTTGAACATGCGAATGAATGGATTTTGATTTGGATCCGGATTCAAATTGAATTGCCCCCGCATTTCCCCTGATTGGTCAGAAGAAAAAAGCAGTGGAACAAAATTCACATTCCCAATAGAGGCAGAGTCCTGTTTAATCTCACTGGCGAATACCAATTGAATCTGCTCCAATCCAGCAACAATCGGTTCATTATTATTAAAGGATCGCACGACTGGTAATAGCGGATATTCCATAGGCACATTCATTCGGATGGGCCCCATTTGCTGCTGTACATTTACCCGTCCGCAAATTTTATCCGTCACCAAATTTTCTGCAATTGCAAAACCATAATCATCCACCAAATCAAAAATATTCGATTGAATCGGGAATGCCTGTTGAATTTGCAAATTCGCTTTCACTCGATTCTGTGTTAAAAATAAATTACCGCCTCGGTTGAGATAATCAGAAAGATGCAGATATTCATCTCCACTTAAGGAATCAGAAACACCACCCATGAGGAGTGCGGTGACTTCTGCAGGCACTGCATCACTCAAATTCACAGGTTGTACCATATAACGCTGTCCCAAAAGATTTTGGATATTTTGGAACTGAGCCGTCTGTCCTTCTAACTGAGCAATCCCCACTGTGGGTTTATTTGTCTCCACCAATTTTTTAATCTTGGATGTAATTTCATACTCCAAACCAGTGGTGGTCTGAATCACGGGAAGCACTTCCTTCTTATCCTCATACTGGATAATCATCCCCATAAGTACGCGCTTTACTTCCATTTTATCATTTTCAACCACCTGCATCTGGACCGGCATAATGCCTGCTTTCTGCGCTTCCTGCTCAATATCTTCATCATCTTCAGGGCGGAAGAATTCAAATCTAATATTTCCATCTCCCAGTGCTTCATACTCTTCTAAAATATCCTGAAGGTAACGGCGGTTGTTGGCATACTCTCCGGGGAGGTCATCAGAAAAATAAACTTTCATTGTCAATAGATCATCCACCTGCTTCACAACCGATTCACTGGAAGATGACAATGAATACATATCATTATCCGTCAAATCCCAACGGTGAAACCAGTTTTGAGAAATGCTGTTCAATAAAAACAGGATGACGAAAAGTAAAATCCCCGGTACAAATACTGATTTTTTCAGATCAATATTATTCAATAACTGTTTCATTATTTCCACCTCCGCACTTCAAGGGTTTGGATGGTCAGAAAAATGAAAAAACCAATCATGGAGAAAAAGTAGATCAAATTTCTTGAATCAATCACGCCGCGGGAAATATTAGATAAATGGTAATCTACTGCCAAGAATTGAAGTACCCCCGCCAAAGTGTGAGGCACAAAAACTAATGTTTTATCCAACATGAAAAATACAAGGACCAGAAATACACCAATGATAAATGCCACCACTTGGTTTTCTGTCACGCTGCTGGCATATGTACCGATGGCGGTATAGGTCGCCCCCATCAACGCCAACCCTAAATACCCGCTGAATATTGCACCATAATCCACGTTGGTACCCACAGACATCAATGTGAAGAAATGAATTGATGTGACAGCCAGTCCCAAAAGGATTAAACACAATCCGGCCAAGAACTTGCCCACCACGAACTCATAGGTGTTCAATGGTAAGGTGGATATGGTTTCCATAGTGCCGATATTGTTTTCCCTTGCAATCAATCCCATAGATACAGCGGGAATAAAAAAGAGAAAAACCAATGGTACAATATCAAAAAGTACTCTCAGATCCGATTGGCCAAAAAGAAAAAAGGTATTGGTGAAGAAATATCCGCTCACTACAGCAAATATGACGAGGAAAATGTAAGCCATAGGACTATTGAAATAGCCCTGCATTTCTCTCCGAAAGACGGTGCGAATATTATGCATTGGACCCTCCCTCTGTAGTGAGATTTCGGAAAATATCTTCCAAATTAGTTGTATGAGGATTCATCTTTAATATGGACCAATTGTTTTCTACTGCATATTTGAAAAGATCTTCACGGGGATCTTTATCCTTTCCATATTCAAACTGAATAGATTGAACGTCATTTGTTTCGTCCAAAGAAATAAATTTCACGGATGGAAGCTTGGCTTGAATATGCTCCACCGATTCTTTCGCCGCACCTTTGACTTCCATATTCAAAAGAATATTCCCCATAAAATTACTCATGAGTTCATCGCTGGTACCATTGGCAACAATTTCACCTTGATTGATAATAATGATTCGATCTACTGTCGCTTGGATTTCCTGCAGAATATGACTGGACATAAATACCAGTTTTTCTTTACCCAATGATTTAATAAGACTACGAATTTCAACAATTTGGTTCGGATCAAGACCAGTGACCGGCTCATCCAGAATTAAAATTTTTGGATCATGAATCATGGCTGCGGCCAATCCAATCCGCTGTTTATATCCTTTCGAACATTCGGAAATCGTCTTATGAACGACTCCATTTAGACCGCATCGCTCGACCACACGAGCCAGTGCATCCTTGAATGCACGTCCGCTAATCTTCCGAATCCCTGCTAGAAATTCTAAATATTCATAAACACGCATTTCAGTATAGAGTGGATTCAGTTCGGGTAAATAACCAATCTGTTTTTGAATTTCATGGGTATGATCAATGATATTCATGTCATTGACTTCAATCGTCCCTTCGGTGGGGACCAAATACCCAGTCATCATTTTGAGCGTGGTGGTTTTCCCCGCTCCGTTGGCACCGAGAAAGCCGACAATTTCCCCATCCTGAATATCAAAGGATATGGATTTCACCGCTTCAACAGGGCCGTAATTTTTGGACAAATCAGTGACTTTAATCACCGGTATATGACCTCCTCAATTTTGGTTTTCACTTTTGACTAGATAAATAATCGATTCAAATACTAAAAACTGTTGTAAAAAGTTCCGGCGAAATTATAATGAAGAATAAAAAAGGGCAAGATTGAGACTAAGGAATTACTGATTTATTAATTTATAGATGATTTTCGTATGTTTTGGAGTCGAACCGCAGCATGAACCAATCACTTTGGGACTCATGTCCAAATATGTGGAAATGATATTATTAAATGATTGATCATCTACTTTTTCATCTATCTCCCCATCCGGTTCCGGTTCTGTTAATCCCATGTTAGGATATACACCCCAGTCACCGCCCCAGTTTTCAATTACCCCCTCTAGTGCAGAATCCGTTTTTGCTACCGTATTGCAGTTCAGCATAAGAATATCAACTTTGTCTTTCGCCATTGGATAAACTGATTCCAATGAGTGTCCCGATAATAAATGATCATCATCCTTTATGATAAGACTAAGCCAAATATTTTGGCAATTCACCGATTGAAGCGCTATTTCGATTTCATCTAAATGCCCCATGGTTTCAAAGAGAATCACATCCACTCCTGCTTCATTAAACCAGTCCACTGTTTCTCCATAAGTATCTTCTGCGGCACCTCGTCCCGGGAATAGCTCCGGTGAATAGCAATCCTCAATGGATGTTATGGAGCCGGCTAGGATTTTTGGATTTGAACGCCGGCCAAACTCTACTGCCTTCATTAGGCTCGCCCTCGCCCGTTCCCGGGCCCCCTTCGGCGAATAGTCCGCTTTTCTGTACGTCCATGTGGTGGTGCGAAATGTATTGGTGCCAATAATGTCTGCCCCTGCATTGACATAGTCCTTATGAATAGCACATACAATTTCTGGGTCAGTCAAATTTGATTCGGCGGACCAAAGAGGCAGTGGCAATTTCACACCACGGGCCATAAGTTCTGTTCCCATGGCCCCATCCATGATAAGTGGTTTATTCACTGCAGCTCCTTTTGCATTCTTCCATGGTTTCAAAAGGAACAACACCTTGACATCCACCCCATATGAATTCTTTGCATTCACCTTCTTTTTGATCGTAATAATAACGAGGGAAATATGCGTCGCAAGGACCAGTCTCCGGGTTTAAATAACATTTCATCGGTAATTGATCTTGTAGAGAGGTGATTAATTAATCACCTCTCTACAATAAAATTACTGATTCAAAAACAAATAATCCACCGCCAGTTGAGCCATGGATTTCATGCCGTATTTCAAATTCCGCTCATCTGCAAAAAAGTAAGGCGAATGGTTCGATGGCGCCGTGGATGGATCTTCCGCCACACCGTTAAAGAAATACAACCCCGGAGCGTGATCCGTGAAAAACGGGAAATCTTCCGCACCGGTTACAAAAGGACGTATTACAACATTCTCATCCCCATACACTCGTCGCAATGAGGGCAGCATTTGTTCTGTCAAAGACGGATCATTATAAGTGACTTTCGCAATTCCGCTGAAAATCTCCACCTTTGCTTTTGCATTGGAGGCTTCTGCAATCATTTCCACTTTCTTTCGAATACTTTCATGGATTTGTTGACGGATTTCCTCTTTAAATGTACGAATTGTCCCTTCCATCACTACTTCTTCGGGGATGATATTATTCCGAACGCCACCATGGATTGAACCGATGGTTACAATCCCCGGCACAGCCGTGATATCCACTTCCCGTGCCATGATGGTTTGCAATGCCATTATGATCTGTGATGACACCACAATGGGATCTACACCGCCCCAAGGTTTGGCGCCGTGGGTTTGTAC
>LUMJ01000612.1_pt1 | contig 16115 bp, 15 predicted proteins | sample 729631 | NCBI WGS metagenome assembly LUMJ01 (sample SAMN03860266, study PRJNA289734) | marine metagenome | biome: seawater column; feature: ocean; material: water; isolation source: Red Sea water column Station 22 - depth 500m | place: Saudi Arabia: Red Sea | collected 2011-10-15 | depth 500 m | reverse complement strand
GCTTTGTATGGATTTTCAACAGCAACTAAAGCGGTTGTAAAGCCTTTAGGTAATGAAAATAATTTAAGGCATACAGCAGTTATAAACCCAAGTGTTCCTTCAGCTCCAATAAATAATTGCTTCAAATCATATCCCGTATTGTCTTTTCTAAGTCCTTTTAGATCAGAATAAATACTGCCATCTGGAAGAACTACTTCCAATCCCATAACCAGTTCTCTACTCATTCCGTATTTTAAAACATTCACTCCTCCTGCATTGGTTGAGAGATTACCGCCAATCTGACAGGTTCCTTCCGCACCCATGCTCAATGGGAATAACAAACCATGGTCTTCGGCTGTTTTTTGAATATTTGATAATACGCAACCTGATTGGGCAATCAGAGTTTGATTATGGATATCAAATTCTAATATTTGATTCATTTTTGAGCTGTTGATGACAATTTCTATCCGATGCTTTGTTGAATTTGGAATATTGGCACCACATAAACTGGTGTTGCCTCCCTGAGGTATTACCGCAATATTATTTTCAAAGCAGATTTTTATGATTTCTGAGATTGCTTTTGAAGACTTTGGCAGTAGAACAATTGGTGTATATCCTACATGTTTTCCTCTCCAATCTTCGAGGTAAGTGCTAAGAATATCAGGATTGGTAATACAGTTCTCTCTACCCACAATAGACTCAAAGGCTATACGTAGGTCTTTTTGAAGCATCTTTTTTTATTCAGCTAGTTTGATCAAGCTTTAACAATGACCACAATGTAATAAACAATGCAGCTATTATTGGCCCTATTACAAATCCAGATAATCCTACTAAGCTCACTCCACCGAGAGTAGTTAATAGAATTAAATAATCAGGTAATTGAGTTTCTTTACCTACCAGATAAGGTCTCAGGAAATTATCAATTAGACCAATAATAAAAAAACCTGCCAATAAGAGAATTAAAGCTTTTAGCCAAGCGCCGCTAAAGAACAATATACAAGCAGCTGGGAACCAAATTATAGCTGTCCCAATGCCAGGTAGAATACTAAAAAAAGCCATTAAGACCCCCCAAAGAACCGCGGCTTTAATACCCAACAAAGTAAATATAACACCACCAATTGTCCCCTGAACAACTCCTACTATAATTGTTCCCTTGACAGTAGCTTTGGTGACACTACTAAATCTATCAATTAAAAATCTTTCTTGATTGACATCAAGTGGAAATACATTGATACATTTGGCAATGATTTGATTTCCATCCTTTAGAAAGAAAAATAATAGATAGATCATTACAAATGTTAACAACAAAACTCTCAATATATTCTCACCAGTACTCATAATTAAAGACAAGGCATATTGACTGGTACCAAGTACAATGTTGTTAAACTGTTCTATTATTGTATTGGTGTCATATCCCAATGCATTGAGTCTTTCTGTTAATGCTGGGAGTAGTTGGGAAACAGAGATTAAGAGCTTATTAAGGTTTATCTCTCCGCTTTCAATTGCCCTAACAATGATTAGAACTTCTTCAGCAACAGCAGTTAAAATAAAGAAACATGGGGCCAAAACAAGCAGAGAGATTAAAATAATTGTACATAAACTAGTTAATGCAGGTTTGTTTATTAGGTTTTCAAAATACTGGTTAATTGGACTAAATAGGATTGCCAGAACTATTGCCCAGAATATCGGAAGGATAAAATCTGTAATTAATATTGCAAAAAGCAGACTAACTCCTGTTAATAGAATGATGAATACATTTTTACTTTTCATTTGATGTTTGAGTTCAAATCTTGTTTAAATAATTATAATGGTTTTAATAACAATTTAGATTGATATTTTATTTTGAACAATATTGTAGAAAATGTTCTAAGAGAGTTGGAGTTTCAAGCAGGACTAGTGCTCGGAACATTTGGAGTTAATGCAGATCTTAAATCAATACAAAACTTTTTAAACAGAACCTCAATTGACCCAGCATTAAAAGAAGCATCTCATGTTATCTTCAGAACGCATTTTATTAGAAAAGCCTTAACTAGAGACGATGCTGAAGATGCTTGTTATAATTTGATGATGCTATGGGATTATTGCTCAAAATCCAGTAACAAGGCCTATAACAATATTCTAATAGAATCTATAGACAAGTTACTCCAAGTAACCAATAAGAGGACAGAAACGGTCAAAAATCGACATCTTAGAGTCCTAGAATTAAATAAAATGAATTGGTCTATTGACGCTATTGCAGCTGATACAGGGTATTCAAGAAGACAAATATCAAGAGTTATTAACGGCCACACCAAAGATTAGATAGGATTATTCTCAGTGTAATGGTCGGGACGAGAGGATTTGAACCTCCGACCCCCTGAACCCCATTCAGGTGCGCTACCAAGCTGCGCTACGTCCCGTTGTGTTAATCTAGGATATCTATTAAATCCTGGACTTCTTGTTCAATTTCTTTGATTGCTGATTTCTTTGATATTTTAGAACTTTCGTCTGCATTTAACTTCTGTTTTGCACCCAATATGGTGTATCCATTATCGTAGAGTAACTCTTTAATTTGACGAATCAGGAGAACATCATGTCTTTGATAGTATCTTCGATTGCCTTTACGTTTAATTGGTTTAAGTTGTGAAAACTCTTGTTCCCAATATCTGAGGACATGCGGTTTTACTTCACATAAGCCGCTTGTTTCGCTGATGGTAAAGTATCGTTTTCCAGGAATGGAGGGAAGTTGTTGATCAATCAGGCTCATTGGTTAATGTTTTTACTGATTCTTTTAGTTTTTGTCCAGATTTGAAAGTCACTACTCTTCTAGCTGATATTTCAACATCTTCACCTGTCCGAGGATTACGTCCTGGTCTAGGTGATTTGTCTCTTAATTGGAAGTTACCAAATCCAGAAAGTTTAACTTCATGTCCTTCAGATAGAAGATTTTTAATATCATTGAAAAGCATATCGACAAGTTCTTTTGCTTCTCTTTTATTTAGACCAATTTCATTATTTAAGTCTTCAACAATGTCCGATTTTGTCAGTGTCATTTATAAATTATCTTATTTTAATTTCAAAATCTGATACGACCTGTCCCTTAATTTGTGACATGTATTTGTCAATTTCATCATCGGTTAGAGTGCGTGATTTTGCTTGAAAAATCAACCCTAAAGCCACACTTTTTCGTTCAGATTCTATATTTTTTCCTTTGTAAACGTCGAAGATTATTATGTTGTTAAGTATAGGTATTTCAAGTTGTTTTATAGTTTTCAAGATAGTCGATATTTCTTGATCTTCAGGCATCAATAAAGAAATATCCCTTCGTGAAGATGGGAAGTATGGATTATCCTGGTAATAGCTTTGGCTTGGGAGTTTCAGATTGTCTTTATAAATCTCAAAACAGATGGGGTTTTGAGTTAAATCTAGATCCATTGTGAGTTCAGGATTAAGTTCCCCAACGTGACCAATTGTTGAACTACCAAGATCAATTTTGGCATTTTTCCCTGGGCAAAGCATCGGGTGTGAATCTTTTGTATATGAAATTTGATCTTTGATCTTTAAAGAAGTAAATAACAAATCAAGATCACCCTTTACGTCATAAAAATCTATGGGATTTGATTCTAAGCTCCATTGTTCTTTGGCTCTAGAGCCATAAATGATTCCAGCGATTACTTCTTTTTCGCTATTTTTATTGTTGGCAGTAAAAATTTTTCCAGATTCAAATAGTCTAATATTTTCATGTTGTCTCTGTATGTTGTACATAAGATTCTGTAATAATCCTGGTAATAATGAGGTTCGCATTACCGACATTTCAATTGAAAGAGGATTTTGAATATCTACTGTTTTGGACTCACTTCCAGTCATTAGGATCATAGAGGGACTAACAAAACTATAATTTATTACCTCAGAATAACCTCGACCTACCATGATGTTGTTAATCAGGTTGTTTTTTGATGATCTTTTTGTACTGGTGAATAGGGTAGTTTCACTCATTTCATTTTTTTCATCAATATTTTCATATCCATAGATTCTGGCAAGTTCTTCTATGAGGTCACATTCTTCATTGATATCAAAACGAAAAGAAGGAGGTGTACCCAACCAGCCACTGTATCCGTAATCTTTTTCTGTTACCTGCATATCAAGTTTAGTTAGAATTTCTAACACTTTATAATTTGCTATCGTGACGCCTAAAATTTGATGAATTCTTTTTTTTCTAAGCATGATGGGTTGCTTAACAGGAATAGCTGTAACATCCTGTTTCATAGTAATAGGTCCGTTTTTGCCATCTGAGCATTCATTAATTAACTGGGTCGCCCTTTCGATTGCATGTTGTTGAATTGACGGGTCTACACCTCGTTCAAACCGTAATGCAGATTCTGTATGGAGATTTAACATTCTCGATCGGCCCATGATAGTTATAGGATTAAAATATGCTGACTCTAAAACTATATTTTCTGTATCAAGAGAAATGCCTGAATGTTGACCACCCATAATTCCAGCTATACCTAGAACCTTAGAATTATCAGTTATTAACAAGTAATCCTTATTGACTTTTTTAACCGTTTCGTCCAAAAGGCTGATTTTTTCTCTATTACGCCCTCTTCTCACTTTGATCTTGTTGTCAATTTTACTCAAATCATAAGCATGCAGTGGTTGTCCAGTTTCAAGCATGACGTAGTTGGTAATATCTACAATTACATTATTTGATTTGATTCCAGAATTTTCCAGACGTTTTATCATCCAGTCAGGTGTTTTTGCATTGACGTCGATGTTATTGATGACTCTAGTGATGAATGTTGGACAATCATCTGGGGATTCTATTTCAATATTTATTTCATCTTGATGGTGAACTGCTGAATTATCGTAATTATCAATTTTAATATTAAGATTATTTAGTATTGATAATTCCCTGCAAATTCCCAAAACACTGAAACAATCCGCCCTATTTGGAGTTAGTGATAAGTCTAAAATTTCTTGATTTGATGTACTTAATAACTCACACTCCACACCAGCCATTGTTAGCTGATTAGCCATTTGATCGTCAGTAGTATTAAGACCACAAAACTCTTTTATCCATTCTGTAGGTATTTGCATTTTATTAGCTGAATTGACTTAAAAAATTTAAATCGTTTTCATAAAATAGTCGTATGTCTTTAATGTCATACTTTAGCATTGCTAAACGTTCAACTCCCATACCGAAGGCATATCCTGTATATATTTCTGCATCAAGATCAAGGTTTTCTAAAACTTTTGGATGGACCATTCCACACCCAAGTATCTCCAGCCATTTTCCATCTTCAGACAATATATCGACTTCTGCTGAAGGTTCAGTGAATGGAAAATAAGATGGCCTGAATCTCAGTTCTAGCTCTTTTTTGAAAAAACAATTGATAAATTCACGCAATATACCCTTCAAATGGCTGAAGTTTATATTTTTGTCAATAACCAGTCCTTCTACTTGATGAAACATAGGGATATGAGTTAAGTCAGAATCTCGTCGATATACCTTCCCTGGGGCGATTACTTTAATTGGAACGCCTTGTTTTTCCATACTCCTAATTTGTATTGGTGAAGTATGAGTTCTTAGCAAAAGATCCGAAGTAATATAAAAAGTATCGTGCATGGCCCTTGCAGGGTGGTTTTCCGGGATATTCAGTGCTGAAAAATTATAGTATTCATTTTCAACTTCTGGTCCATCTTTAATTAAAAATCCTGCACTAAAAAAAATTTCTTCTATTTCCATTAATGTAGCAGTAATTGGGTGTATAGATCCTGATGAATAGGCTCTCCCAGGCAATGTGACATCAATTGAGCTTGTTTCAATATTTTTGGCTAGGGTTAATTTCTTTAGTTCTGATTTTTTCAGTTGCAGCTCATCTTCAATGCGTTGTTTAGTTTTATTGATTTCTTGCCCAAATATCGGCTTTTCATTTGGATCCATTGACCCTAATAATTTAAGTTGGGAGGTGATCTTCCCTTTTTTACCTAAGTAGCGAACTCTAATGTCATCAAGACCAGTAAGTGTCTTACTATCTTTAATCTCATTAAGCGCTGTACGCAAAATGTCTGATAAAATAACTGTCATTAGAATTCCTCAGTCATATTGAAAAGGAATTTAACGGTCATTATAACTTTTCTAAAGCAAGTTTTGCTTTGTCGGCAAGAACCTTGAAGGCCTCTGTATCATTAACAGCTAAGTCAGCCAATACTTTTCGATCAACATCAATTTGTGCAGCTTTTAAGCCATGTATAAGTTTACTGTATGTAATATCAGATAGCCTTGCTGCTGCATTGATTCTTATGATCCAAAGTGATCTGAATTGACTTTTCTTTTTACGTCTGTCTCGGTATGCATATTGCCCTGCTTTGATTGCAGCTTGTTTTGCAACCTTAAAAAGTTTGCTTCTAGCACCGTACTGTCCTTTGACTTTTTTTAGGACCTTTTTATGTCTAGCATGGGATGTTACACCACGTTTTACTCTTGCCATTATCTTTCCTGATCTTTAACTATATTTAACTATAAGGTAATAGTTTTTTTACACTTTTTAAATCACCATGTGAGATAAGTGATGATGATCTTAGTTGTCTTTTCCGTTTGCTACTTTTTTTAGTAAGAATATGATTCATATGCGATGAACTTCTTTTATATTTTCCACTCGCAGTTTTCTTAAATCTTTTAGCAGCTCCTCTATTTGTTTTTAATTTTGGCATATGTATTTTCTTCTTTAATAAGGTTTTTTAGTTCGATCTAGGTGCAACGACCATGATTAATTGTCTCCCTTCAAATTCTGCTTCCTGTTCTATTAAACCAATATTCTTAATGTCACTACAAACTCGATTAAGAAGGTTTTCTCCAAGCTCAGTATGTCTCATTTCTCTACCTCTGAATCTGAGGGATACTTTTACTTTATCTCCTTGTTCTAAAAAGTTAATAATTTTCCCTAGTTTAACGTTGTAATCTCCATCTTCTATAAGGGGTCTAAATTTAATTTCCTTAACATGAATTACTTTTTGTTATTTATTTTAGCTATTTCTATAGCTTCATCAATGGTTACAATACCTATTTGGCTTCCGTCTAGATCAATTAATCGAATTTCAGAAGATTTAATTTGTTGATTTCTTCTGATGGTTTTTTTTGCAGCGATAATATACCTCCCGTTTTGTTGTTTTTTACTTTTTACTAGTCGTTTCTTTGGCTAATTTCTTAATGAATTGATCAAGTGCCATTGCTCCCAGATCATCTCCTTTTTGGGTGCGAACTGATATTTGATCAAGCTCAACCTCTTTATTACCAAGAATTATAAAATACGGTACCCTTTTTAATGTGTGATCGCGAATTTTAGAGCCTATTTTTTCGTTTCTCAAGTCAATTTTTACTCGAAAGCCTATATTTTTTAACTTTTCAAAAATCTTTTCAGCATAGTTGTTTTGAGAATCACTAATTGTCAGAATCATAATCTGCGTTGGAGCAAGCCAGAGAGGAAATTTTCCTTCAAAATGTTCAATAAGTACTCCAAAGAAACGCTCCATTGAACCCAATAACGTTCGATGAATCATCACAGGATTATGTTTTTGTCCATCTGAACCTATGTATTGCATATCGAAACGCTCAGGCAGATTAAAGTCGAGCTGTATAGTTGAGCATTGCCATAGCCTACCTATAGCATCTTTAATTTTAATATCAATTTTTGGTCCATAGAACGCTCCGCCCGCTTCATCTAAAACATAATCTAAATCTTTTGATGACAAGGCCTGTTCAAGTGCTTGTGTTGCCTTGTTCCATATACGTTCATTGCCAACAGATTTTTCAGGTTTGGTTGCCAAGTGAATTTCATACTGTTCAAAAGTAAAGGCATGTAGTATTTCAATGGTCAAATTTAAAATATTGGTAATTTCTGTTTCAACCTGATCTTCAGTACAAAAAATATGTGCATCATCCTGGGTGAAGCCACGCACTCGCATTAATCCGTGCAGTGCTCCAGTCATTTCATGTCGGTAAACTGTTCCTAATTCCGCCCATCTTATTGGTAAATCTCGATACGATCTTAGTTGATTTTTGTATATGAGTACGTGAAAAGGACAATTCATGGGTTTTAGTCTGTAAAGTCTATTTTCATCTTCAATAGGTGCATACATGGATTCTTGATAAAAGTCTGTATGGCCTGATGTTTCCCATAATGTATCCAAAGCAATATGCGGTGTGTACAGCAATTCATATCCTGCTTCTATATGTTTTGTACGCCAGTAATCTTCGATAACTTGTCTAATTTTAGATCCATTGGGATGCCAAAAAACAAGCCCGCCACCAGCTTCTTCTTGAATGCTAAATAAATCAAGGTCCTTGCCAATTCGTCTGTGGTCTCTTTTTTCTGCTTGCTTTAATTGTTCTAAGTAATTACCGAGTGATTTTTTGTCTGCCCAAGCTGTGCCATAAATTCTTTGTAACATCTCATTTGATGAATCTCCTCTCCAATACGCACCAGCAACTTTCGTCAATTTAAATGCATTTAGTATCTTTGTAGAGGGAACATGTGGGCCTCTGCATAAATCCATCCAGTCACCTTGTTTATAGATAGAAAGATCTTCATCATCAGGTATGTCTTCTATGATCTCAGCTTTGTAATTTTCATTGATACTTTCGAAATGCCCTACAGCATCTTTTTTTTGCCAGACTTCTCTCGATATTGGTAAATTTTGTTTAGCAATTTCATGCATTTTCATTTCAATTTTGCCCAAATCCTCATCTGTAAATGGATTATCAATGGCAAAGTCATAATAGAAGCCGTTTTCAATGACAGGGCCTATAGTCACTTCTGCTTTTGGATATAGTTCTTTCACTGCATGTGCCATCAAATGAGCAGTTGAGTGTCTTATTATTTCAAGTCCTTCATCTGACTCTTTGGTGATAATTGAAATGTTGCTGTCGTTATTAATAAGATGAGAGAGGTCAAATGTTTGTTCTTCTATTTTTCCTGCAACTGCCGACTTAAATAATCCAGGACCAATGGATTTAGCTACATCAGCAAATGAAATAGGTTGATCAAATGCTTTAATAGTTCCGTCAGGTAAAGTTAAGTTGGGCATTATTGTTAAGGAGTCTTAATTTGACGAAATTGTTCAAGTTCTTTCGCACGATTAATCTGCCATTTAGAGCGATGTTCAGCGGGTTCTACTTCTACAGCTGTAACTTTATATTCAGGGCAGTTTGTTGCCCAGTCACTGTTTTCAGTTGTTACAACATTTGCTCCCGTCTCTGGATTATGAAAAGTAGTATAAACAACACCTAGTGGAATATTTTCAGTAATTACTGCCTTCAATGTTGTTTCTCCTTTTCTGCTTCTAAGCAAAACAAGAGTCTCATTATTTATACCACGAGTCGAGGCATCGGCTGGATGGATTTCCAGTACATCATCTTCTCCCCAGATATTATTTGCTGTTCTTCTTGTTTGAGTGCCTACATTGTACTGGGTTAAATTTCTTCCGGTCGTTAATAACAACGGGTATTTTCGATTTGCTTTTTCAGTTGTTGGAACGTATTCAGTTAAGATAAATGTGCCTTTCCCTTTAACAAATTCACCAATATGCATGATGGGTGTGCCTTCAGGTGCCTCATCATTGCATGGCCATTGAACACTGCCAAGTTTGTCTAATTTATCAAATGAAACTCCTTTAAAAGTAGGGGCTAACTGAGAAATTTCATCCATGATTTCAGATGATGAAGAGTAGTTCATTTGATACCCCATAGCCAGAGCTAAATCTTGAGTGATCTCCCATTCATGCTTTCCTGAAATTGGTTGCATAATTGGCCTTACTCGGTTTATACGTCGTTCAGCGTTGGTAAAGGTGCCATCTTTTTCAAGAAAAGAAGTAGCAGGAAAAAAAACATGTGCGTAACTAGCTGTCTCAGTTAAAAAAAGATCTTGTACAATAACGCATTCCATTGATTTAAAAGCTTCTTCAACATGCTGAATATTAGGTTCTGATTGTACAAAATCTTCTCCTTGTATGTAGATGCCCTTAAACTTACCAGCAACTGCAGCATCAAACATGTTTAATGATCTCATGCCGGGTTTGTTTTGAATGGTAACACCCCACTTTTTCTCAAAAGTGCCTCTCAATATGTCATTTTCTATAGGTTGATAACCAGCCAGTTCATGAGGAAAAGAGCCCATATCACAAGAGCCTTGGACATTGTTTTGTCCTCTCAATGGGTTAACACCACAACCAACAGTGCCCACATTTCCCGTGGCCATGGCTAAATTAGCCATTCCCATGACCATTGTTGATCCTTGGGAGTGTTCTGTTACTCCCAATCCATAGTAGATTGCACTTTTGTTACCATTTGCATATAACCTTGCTGCTGCTCTTATTTCAGCAGCACTTAATCCCGTGGCAATTTCGATATTCTCAGGAGCGTGGATGTCTAGTGAAATAAATTCTTTCCAATCATTAAATGACTCGATATCGCACCTTTGATCGATGTAATTTTGGTCAATTAGATTTTCAGTTACTGCTACGTGACTGAAAGCGTTGATTAAAGGAACATTTGAACCTGGCAATAACGGCAAATGATAGTCAGCTTTAATATGCGGCGATTCCACCATCTCTGTTCGCCTTGGATCTGCAACAATTAATTTAGCACCTTGTTTAATTCTTTTTTTCATCTGTGAGGCAAATACGGGGTGAGCAACAATTGGGTTTGCTCCGATAACTAAAATCACATCAGACTCAAGTACACTGTCAAAGTTTTGGGTGCCTGCTGAAGTCCCGAACGTTTGTTTTAAACCATATCCTGTAGGTGAATGACAGACTCTGGCGCAGGTATCAACATTGTTGTTTCTAAATGCAGTTCTGATGAGTTTTTGAACAATAAATGCCTCTTCATTTGTGGTTCTCGCAGAAGTAATGCCCCCAATACTTTCTTTGCCATATTCTTTTTGAATTTTAGTTAATTTATCTGCAGCAAATGAAACAGCCCTATCCCAACTCACTTCTTGCCAAGGATCTGTAATGTTTTCACGAATCATTGGTTTTGTAATTCGATCAACGTGATTAGTGTATCCCCAAGCAAATCTACCCTTAACACAACTATGACCATGGTTGGCTTTTCCATCTTTTGATGGCGTCATCCTAACAACTTCACCGTTCTTTAACTCTGCTTTAAATGAACAGCCAACACCACAATACCCACAAGTAGTTAAAACAGCTTTATTTGGTATACCTTTTTCTACGATAGTCTTTTCAATTAAGCTTCCTGTTGGACAACTTTGAACACAAGCACCACAAGAAACACATTCCGATTCAAAAAAGTTCTCAGCAATGCCAGGTTTAATCTGAGTGTCGTAACTTCTATCGTGAAGTGACAAGGCATATGTCCCTTGAACTTCATTACATGCCCTGACGCAACGAGAACAGACGATGCATTTTTCAGGATCAAAATTAAAATATGGATTAGAAGAATCAATTGGCTGACCCAAATGGTCGCTTTTTATTGAATTGTAACGAGTAGGTTTGAGTATATTATTAGTCCCGAGTAAACTCAGATCGCTGGCCTGATCTTGAAGTTCACAATCACCATCTGCAGAACATGTATTGCAATCTAAAGGATGGTCAGAAATATATAATTCCATTAAGTTTTTTCTTAAATGAGTTAGTTTTTCATTATGGGTGGTTACATCCATACCTTCAGCGATAGGAGTTGTACATGAAGATGGATAGCCAAAGCCTGTTCTATCTTTGTGATCAACAATACAGAGTCTGCATGAACCAAAAGACTCTAAATTATCAGATGCACATAGTTTTGGTATTTCAATACCATTGAGAGAAGCCGCTCTCATGATTGAAGTACCCTCTGGTACTGAAATAATTACACCATTAATTTTTGCAGAAATAGTCTTGGTTGATTTAACTGCAGGAGTACCGTGGTCGATTTCTTTCAAACTATTCACTAATTTGTCATCTCATTTGGGAAATACTTTATTATAGAGCGAACAGGATTTGGAGTCATACCGCCCATTGCGCATAACGAGGTTGTTTCCATTGTTTCACAAAGTTCATCAAGAAGAATCCTATCGCCCTTTACAGCGGTTCCATTATATATCTTATCAATCAATTCTACTCCTCTGACTGAACCAATTCTGCAAGGCGTGCATTTACCACAAGATTCCTTTTGGCAAAAATCCATTGCAAATTTAGCTTGCAATGCCATGTTTGTTGAATCATCAAACACAATGACGCCACCATGGCCCAGAGAGCCTTTCAAATCAATTAATGATTCAACCGTTAAAGGTGTGTCAAATAAATAAGTGGGAAGATAAATTCCTAATGGACCTCCAATTTGAACGGCATGAACAGGTTTTTCATTCAATGTTCCTGCTCCAAAATCGTATATCATTTCATTTAATGTTATTCCAAAAGGTACTTCGATCAGACCACCTTGTTTAATGTTTCCACATAGTTGAAAAGGCATTGTGCCGACAGATTTACCAGAACCAAATTGTGAGAAGATATCTTTGCCTTGCATTAAAATTGCACTCAAAGATGCAAGAGTTATTACGTTATTGATTAAAGTGGGCTTATTGAAAAGTCCTTTTATAGCTGGCAATGGAGGTTTTGATCGGACAAGACCCCGTTTTCCTTCAATGCTTTCCATCATGGCTGTCTCCTCACCACAAACATAAGACCCTGCGCCGATTCTAAGTTCAATATCAAAAGTAAAATTTGTACCTAAAATATCTTTTCCAAGTAAATTTTCAGATTTTAAAATTTGGATTGCTTGACTTAAAAAATACTTTGCAAGTGGGTATTCCGAGCGAAGATAGATGTATCCATGGGTTGCACCAACACAATAGGCTGCAATTGTCATCCCTTCAATGAGTGAGTATGGGTCGCATTCCATAATTAGTCTGTCTGAAAAAGTACCGCCATCTCCTTCATCAGCATTGCAAGCAACATATTTTGTTTTTGCTTCTTGGTCAAACACAGTTTGCATTTTAATAGCAGTTGGAAATGCTGCCCCTCCTCTGCCGTTCAAACCAGATTTTTTGATCTCATCTATTGTTTTTTGTTGGCCTATCTCAAAGGACTTTTCTAAACCCTTATAACCACCTGAGTTAAAATATTCATCTAAATCCAATGGATCATGTAATCCAATTCTTGAAAATACCAACCTTGTTTGTTGCTTGATAAATTCTGTTTCTAGTATGTTGAATGGTTTACTTTTATTAAAATCATCAAGAAACTCTTCGATTGATGATAATTGCGAAATATCCTTGTCTAAATAAGAGGATCCTGTCCGTTTGCCATTTATTTCAATTTCTACAAAAGGCTCAAGCCAAAATGCACCCCATGAACCATTTCTAACGATACTGATATGTTTATGTTCTTGGATTAATAGTTCAATTTTTTCAGCTATAGAGTCTGAGCCAACTGAACAAGCAGATGTTTCTTTAGGGATATATATTTTGATTGGATCAGTCATTTTTGGAATTGTTTTGTTTAGTTGACAAGTAAGCTAAAATCTTCTGTGAATTAGCTCTTCCAATAACGTCTTTATTGATCATAACTGAAGGGCTGAGAGCACAATTTCCAAGACAGAAAACTTCTTTTAAAGTTACCGAATAATCTTTTGATGTTCCATCTTGTTCAAGTTGAAAATGAGACCTTAAAGTATCCCATAACTCTCTACATCCTAAGCTTTGACAGGCTTCTGCCTGGCAAACTTTAATAATGTACTCTCCTTGTTTCTCAAGCTTAAAGTCATCATAGTATGTGATTACATCTATGACCTCCGCATCAGAAATATTGAATGATTTAGCTAGGGTTTTAATACTTTCTTTGTTTAAAAAACCAAACTCTTTCTGAACTTTATGTAAAGCAGGAATCAAGCCCCCTTTGACAGCAACAAAAGGTTGAATTATTTGCTTAATACTCAATTTAAAAGTGTCAATTATTTGATGACCATTCTTCAAAGCCTCCGTCCATGCTGTAAACATTCATAAAGCCTTTATCGGATAGATATCCGGCAGCATCTTGACTTGAATTTCCTCGATAACAATAAATAATTAGAGGTTTGGATTTATCTGTCCCATCGATGAATTGTTGGATATTTTCATCAGAAACATGAACAGCATTTTCAATATGTCCCATTGAATAGCTTTGTCGATCTCTGACATCGATAATCGTTGCACGATTAGATATTAATTCTTGTGCTTTTTCTATAGATATTCTTTTATAATTTCCCATATTAACTATTAATAAAAATAATAAATTATTGCCATTATAATAACTTACAATGCTTAAGACATTAGTTTTAAATAATAGTCATTTATGAATTTTGATGTGGTAATTGTTGGTGCAGGGCCAGTAGGATTAAGTTTTGCAAAAGCTTTATCTAATACGTCGCTGAACATTGCAATCATAGACCGCCAAACTAGTGCATCACTTGCCAGTCCATCTGAGGACGGAAGAGAAATTGCATTGACACATCTGTCGAAAAAAATATTAACTAGGTTTGGTATTTGGCAAGAGATTGACAAAAATGAAATTTCACTTATCAAAGAAGCAAAAGTGATTAATGGAGCATCCCCTTTTTCTCTACATTTCAACCACCAGGATACTTCTGAAAATACGCTTGGACATTTAATCCCAAATCGTTTAATTCGAGCTGCTGCTTATAAAGCAACTAAAGATAACAAAGATACTAAAATTTTTACTAATGTGGGTGTGGATTCATTTAACATTGATACAAATAGAGTCGAAGTTAAGCTCAGTAATAAGGAAGTCATTCATTCGAGCCTGATGATTGCTGCTGATGGAAGACTATCCAGTGCAAGACGATCCATGGGTATTCCGTCTGAAGTGAAAGATTTTGGCAAAACCGTGATTGTTTGCAAAATGGAACATGAAAAACCCCATAAAAACGTCGCTTATGAATGTTTTCACTATGGTAGGACACTTGCTGTGTTGCCCATGATTGGAAACTTTTCATCCATAGTCATTACGATTTCATCCGATCAGGCTGATTCAATTTTGACCATGGAAGATCAGGCCTTTAATCAGGATATCCAAAGCCGATTTAACTCAAGATTGGGAAAGATGATGATAGCAGGAGATAAATATTCATATCCATTGTTTGCATCGCATGCTAGCTATTTTCATGCTAATCGCTTTGCACTCATTGGCGATGCATCTGTTGGTATGCACCCAGTAACCGCTCACGGCTTCAATTTAGGTCTTAGGGGATCGGAAACTCTAGCGACAGTTATTGAAGAAGCTTTATCAAATAAAGATGATTTCACATCTGATGAAATTCTGAGCAAATACAACCAAAAACATCAACGTTCTACCAGACCACTGTATTATGGTACCAATCTACTAGTAGATCTATACAACAGTGAAAAATTATCAGCAAAAGTGCTAAGACGCTTGGCCTTGAGATTTGGTAACAACTTTTGGCCTGTTAAGAGGCTTATAATGGGTCAATTGACAGAAGTTCAATAAATCTTTATCTAAATATTGAGTTAAATTAGCAATGGATACCGATGTACCAAAACAAGTCACACCACTTGTAAGACGAATCACTGCTGGGAATTCAGGTATCTTTACAGGTCCAGGGACCAACACCTATTTAATCGGTAATGATGAAGTGACAGTTATAGACCCAGGACCTGCCCTACCAACCCACATTGAGGCGATTACTCAAACATCTTCTCATATTAAACAAATCTTATTGACGCATACCCACCCAGATCATTCACCCGGAACAAAACTGTTACAGGATAAAATTGGTGTTCCTGTTTTTGCGTTGATAACTGAAAGCTCTAAAGATCAGGACACAACATTTACACCAGAGAGAATTCTTAGTGATGGTGAGACTCTCACTAGTAAAGATTACTCAATTGAGGTAATTCATACCCCCGGACATGCATCCAATCATCTTTGTTATTTATTGAAGCAGGAAAAACTACTATTTACCGGCGATCATATTATGGATGGCTCCACTGTGGTTATATCGCCTCCCGATGGCAATATGCAAGAATACATAGATTCTTTGCTTAAACTCAAGAAATACGAATTAAATAAAATTGCACCAGGACATGGAGAACTAATGGACGATCCATATGCTGCTGTTGAATGGATTGTGCAACACAGAA
>LUMJ01000262.1_pt1 | contig 16125 bp, 14 predicted proteins | sample 729631 | NCBI WGS metagenome assembly LUMJ01 (sample SAMN03860266, study PRJNA289734) | marine metagenome | biome: seawater column; feature: ocean; material: water; isolation source: Red Sea water column Station 22 - depth 500m | place: Saudi Arabia: Red Sea | collected 2011-10-15 | depth 500 m | reverse complement strand
AATATGAAGAGACAATATGGCAAACTGCTACACTGCCACAATCTGATGTGATTAAGACATTGGTTTTAGCATGGGCAGTTCAAACATTTCATGCACTTGGTCTTCTTGAGGCAGTTGCTATATACGCAAATAAATTAAACAATGTTAGATATACAACTTTTTATGAGCGTCTGATAGAATATGCTGAACAGAATCCTAAGACCTCATTGGGGCAAGAGTATCTAGCCATAAAGGAAAAAATTGAAAATGCAATTAAAAATGGCGGATCATGGGAAAGTATTGTTCCGGAATATAACAACCAAACTTGGGCATTAGAAGAGGCTTCATACCTACGCTTTATGCTTCAATTACGAACGTTCTTTTCAGAAATAAACGAATTCTTAGACTTCCTACAGAAAAGTGAAGGACTTGCTTTTGATTTAGAAACACTATCGGATTTTCTGAAATACCAGGAAGCAGCAATAGTACAAGCTGAAAATACTGGTGTCACTGAACTTAACGTTGGATGCTCTGTACATTCTTTCTTCCGTAATGCAGTGATGGGACATGATGAAAAACTCCAAAATGGAAATTATTTAATCAAGATTACTGATGTACACGACTTTAATGGAGATAAAAATCGCTATGCAACGGAGATAGTTTTTTGGGGTCGTAGAGGCGGAAAATCTCTGCATCAAAAAGTTGAAGAAATATCAATGCAACCTGAAATCAAGCAAAAATAGATTATTTGAAAAATAGTTTTATTTCAAGATAAATAAATTGCAATTGTTTACAACTTATCGTTACTTGTAATAAGAGGTTGTTATCTTTAATCCCTCATCTAAAGATGTTCTTGGTTTCCAGTTTAATAATTTTTTTGCCTTAGAGTTATCTACTTCAAGTTTTGGGATTTCCAAAGATCTTTTTGGAAAACTATTCCACTGAATTTTTCCTTTGTAGCCCGTGATTTTTCTAATTTTTTCCGCAAGCTGTTTAATAGATATTGATTTCCCAGTTCCGATATTAATCGATTCACCGATTATTTTTTTATTATCGCTTTCCGTCGCTAGCGTATATGCTTCTAATAAATCTGGTTCAAAAACAAAATCTCTGTAAGGGGAAGGATCTCCAAGCTTTATTGATGATTTGCCTTGAATCATTTGGTAAATAATACTCTCTATGACAAACTGGTGGTTATACCTTCGACCATATGAATTTGCATTTCTAAATATTATTGCAGGAAAATCATACGCCTGGTACAAGTATTTTAAAAATTTCTCAGCTGCAATTTTTGCTACTCCGTATGGACTTGCTGCACGGAGCTCGGCAGTTTCTTTTGATGGGAATTTTGTTTGTATTCCATATTCTTCTACAGAACCTGAAAAAATGAATCGTTTAAGATTTGGAAGAGATCTCCTAGCAGCTTCTGCGATATTAACAACACCTAGGAAGTTTACGTTGAAAATTTCAGTTGTATGTGTGAAGCTATATGCTACTGAGGTTTGTGCTGCAAGATGAATTATTACATCGGGTTTAAATCTGCTTAAAACATCAAAAATATTCAGATAGTCTGTTACATCGCCATAAAAATATGAGATTCCTTTGTGTTGCTCACCTCGAATCATTGATTCTGTATTTGAGGCAATTGCTCTATCTGATTTAGCTACATTTCTTGCTAATGTTCCAATTTTATGTCCTTTTTCAATTAATTTTGTTGATAATTGTTGTCCAAGAAAACCAGTCATTCCTGTTACAAAAACACGCATAGAGACAAAAAATTTACAGCATATTATAGGCTTTCTCTAAAATTATAACCGTCAACTACTTTGACATTTTCTGTTAGTTTAGCCATATTAGAAAATTCAGTATCCCTGGGATCTAATCTTCCAGAATTTACCTCCGAAATCATCTGCTGTATACTGTCGCTGACAGAGTTTTTAGTTATAAATTTAAGTTTTCTTCTGATTTTCTCAAAAGAAACTTTGTAATTTCTTGGATCATTTTTCGATGCGATAATTTCTATTTCAGTAGATGGAACAAATGTTTGAATTATTTTAGCCAATTCTATTTTAGTGTAATTTTCATCATCTCTTCCAACATTATAGATCTCACCAGAGATTTGTTCCGTTGTACCATTTATCACCGCATTACATACGTTAGCCATATCTTCAACGTTGATTAACGGTCGCCAAAAATCTGCACCAAAAACTCTGATTTTATTTTCAATTAATGCATCACGTAAAAATTCTTGAACTAGTAAATCAAAACGCATTCTGGGTGATAAACCATATGCAGTTGAAAATCTGAGTATACAAGGTTCAAATGAATCATCTTTGGAATTTATTATGAATTTTTCAGCATTTATTTTAGTTTTTGAATATAGAGAAAGTGACTGTGTGGGTGAATCCTCATTAACAATTTCTGTTGACGAACCGTAATTACTACATGTAGATGCAAAAATGAATCGCTTGACACCAGATTTTTTTGCATAACTTACTAAATTTTTTGTAGCAATTTCATTAATCTGATAAGCAGTATCAGGAATTTTATTGCATAGTGGTTCGCCAACAATTGCTGCTAAGTGTATAACACAATCAATATTTTTTACCACACTAGACAAAACCACATTATTTCGTAAATCTTCAGTGATCATTTCAATCGAGTTATTTGAAATTAATTTTGAAATCCCTTCATTTCCATAAATCAGCGAATCAATTACTCTAACTTTATAGCCTAATTCTACTAGTTTTGTGACTAGCACACTTCCAACATATCCTGCACCACCAGTAACTAAGATAGAGGAAATATCATTCATAGTCAAAAAGATAAGTCATCTTTATTTATCGTTTCGTGAGGAATGATCTTGAACTTTTGAAAAAAATAAATCAAATACAGCCATCTATGGATGATGCAGAAAAACGAGAGTTAGCATCTGTTATAGATTCAGGTTGGTTTACCGAGGCGAAAAAAACTAGAAAATTTGAAAAAATGTTTTCAAATTTTATTGGTAGTAAATATTCATGCACAGTAACTAGTGGCACAGCAGGATTATACTTAGCATTAAAAGCTGTGGGTATTGGAAAAGGTGATGAAGTTATAGTTCCTGATCTGACTTTTGTTGCGTCACCAAATTCAATAGAAGCTACTGGTGCAAAACCTATTCTAATTGATATTGAACCGCAATCATTAAATCTAGATCTACAAAAACTCTCCCACAAAATTACAAAAAGGACAAAGGCAATAATGCCTGTTAATTTTAACGGAAGAGCTACAAATTATGATGTTCTTTGTGAATTTGCAAACAAACACTCGTTAATGCTAATAGAAGATGCAGCCCATTCTTTAGGATGTTATTATCAAAATAAACATCAAGGAACGATCTCTGATATTGCTATTTTTTCGTTCAGTACACCTAAGATAATTACTACTGGACAGGGCGGAATGATTGTCACAAATAACAAGAAATTATTTGAACGATGTTTACAATTAAAGGATTTTGGGAGAGATTTTGGAAAGAAAAAAAATATGCGTAAATCATTTGAACATTCTATAATAGGATATAACTATAAATTTACAGAATTTCAGGCTGCGGTAGGAATTGCCCAAATGAAAAAACTTGAAAAACGAATCAGAAAAAAACGAAAAACATACAAGAAATATTTAGATTTACTTTCCGAGATTAATCAAATTGATTTTATCCAAACAGATTTGAAAAAAATAACTCCTTGGATGGTTGATATTTTATTACAATCGAAAGCAATTCGTGAAAAATTAATCAAACATCTTGAAAAAAGAAGTATTGAGACAAGAATTTTTTATCCTTCCATACATAAGCTAAAACCATACCGGCAGTATGATTCAAAATTTAAAATTTCATCAAATATTTCTAACAGAGGTCTTTGGCTACCTTCTTCGGTGACATTAACTGATCATGACGTTAAAACTGTTTGTGATGCAATAAAAAATTTTTTCAATTAAATTTTCTTTTCAATTATAGAATCAAAGATCTTATAATTAATTTTGTATACTTTGACATGATAATTAAAGCCTAATTCTAAAGTGTCTAATTCTTTTTTAAAATACTGAGGAATTTTTTCACCATAGAAAATTTCTTTTAGAAAAAATATTCTAGATTTATTATCATCCACCACTATGTGAGTCAACCCATTATTTCTCTCTTGTTGAATGAACTCTTCCAATGAATTATACATTTCAGGTACAAATTGTTTAGTTCTTTGTTCTTTGATGTCATTCCACATAGTTAGTGGAAATTCGTTATTGTTTAACAGAGGAAGAAATGGAAAGTATTTAGATTCAGGATAATAATGATTCACACCGTTTGCAATATCAGAAATTTCTTTAGCAATTTCAAGTGCCTCATAGTCATGTTCAAGGTTAGATTTTTCATGTACAAACCCTATGGAACCAGTCAGTATTAACGCAATAACTGCTAGACCAATTAATATCGGTTTTTTTAACTTATTTTGTATTTTGTAGATTGTAAGTATAGATAATATAGAAAAAATTGGATATAATACATACAAGTATTTTGTGTCTTGTATACCTCTTGAATAAGCGTAAAAAGCTGGTATTAAAAAACATATTATAAATAATATGATTGTAGTTTTTTTGTAATCTCTTTCTTTCAATGCAAACAAAAAGCCAGCCGGAACAAAGAAAATAAACAAAGGAAGCATAACCCAACTAAAATATTGAATGAGGTTGTATCCACCTTTGGATAGTATCGAAGAAAGTTCCGAAAAACCTTCGTTATTTACGGTGTTTTGAAGATACAGAGTAGGTTGAATTATTCCATGGCTTAAGAAAGAGTCATGCCCTTTTCCAGGAATAAGATGGCCTTGAATATTTTTAGTTGCTTCGGAATGCATATACGCCACGGGTAATAGTATTAAAACAAAAATTATTAGCAAAATACACATTTTGGGTATAACAGATTTTTCTTTTCTGAATCTGATGAAGAACATAATTAAAAGAGGTATGATCAGAAGAAGACCTTCATATCTAACAATTGCAAACAAGGCTGCAACTACGAATGATGCGTAAACAAATCTCTTCTTATCGCTTAAGAACAAGCATAATGAAATTGCCCCTAGACAAAAAAATAGAGTAATATCACCACCTTCCAATGAATCTAAAATTAATCTAGGAGAAAAAACAAATAACATTCCGCCAATTAAGCTATATGGAATAGACACAAATTTTCTACATAAAAGGTAAACCGGAAAAATAGTGGCTACAGAAATGATGACTGTAATATATCTTTGAATTGACATGTAATCTAGAATATAATTTGAATTTGATAATGAAAAGAAAATTGATAAAAATGAAGGCCAGCCAGTATTAGGGAAGTTATATCCCGGTGGAATATTTCCAAGCAGTGTCATGTCTATTGCATACCAAAAAAAATGCTGTGCGTCATGTGTTATGGGTAATTCAAATGGAAAATAATACAAACGGACTAAAATTCCAGCTGTACCAATTACACCAAGAATAACCCAATGATATTTGTATACTTTATTTGTAATTTCAGATGTGGTACTCCTTAATTCATTCATTTTGTTAAAAAAATCTTTTTGTAGTAATCAATTATTTGCAGTTTATTATTAATTTCATTTTTTCTCCCGTACTACACTTACTAATGAATATAGCATTATGGCCGTAATCAGTAACACAATCCCAATTAAGACAGTTCCCCCACTAACTAATGTTAAATTAGTATTCAATCGTCCAACATCAACATAATATTGTACGGCAAAATATGTAAAAATTGTTCCAGCTATGAGAAAAATTACTGATGGTATTCCATAGAATTTTAACGGATGTTCAATAGAAGTGAATTTTATTGTACTAAATATTACAGATGTACCGTGAGAAACTGGATTGTGCGTGGATGTCTCTCCTTCATAGGAAACAATGATAGGTACTTCGGCAATCCGACATTCTTTGTTACTAGCTTTGATTAAGATCTCTGTAGACACTCCCATTCCTGATTCTGATAGTGTAACTTCCTTAATCACTTTCTTACTATATGCTCTGAAACCACTTTGTGCATCAGTAATTTTTTCAGATAGAGATGAGTTTGTTACTTTGGTAATTATCTTAATTCCAATTTTTCTATAATTTGGAACTTTATTGTCTTCCCCTAAAAATCTAGAACCAATTGAAATATCGGCTTTTCCATCAACAATCGGTTTTATTACATTTTGAATGTCTTTGGTTCTGTGCTGTCCATCCGCATCAATTGTTACAAGGATATCCGCATCAATTTCTTTAGCTTTCAAAAAAATACTACGGATTGCAGCACCGTATCCTAAATTTTTTGGATGTTTGATAATAGTAGCACCCAAAGATTCAGCTATTTCAGATGTTGAATCTGTTGAACCATCATCGCATATGAGAATTTGGCCAGCCACCTTTTTTAATCCAACAATTATCTTTGCAATGTTTTTTTCTTCATTATACGCTGGAATACCTATGATTATACTCATACGATTTCCCTTTTTTCTTGAGTAATTAATGTTAGGCATAAATAATTAGGAAAATCAATTTGAATTATTATGGTTGTTTTTGATAGAAAATATAATTAAACGATGAAATGAAAAACCATTATGCTCATTGATGAAATAAAATCAATTCTTGAAAAACACGGATATGATATAACTGATGATAACATAATGCGAATTGAAGCAATGATTCAATCACTAAAAGATGATAACCAATTATACAAACTAGATTACATTATTGATTGGTTCACAAAAAAACGAGAGCAGTCGGATATGGCTGTTGAAGAAATTGGACTTAATGAATTAGAAAAATGGAATGTTGACAATGAAACTGGTAATATATCACATGAAACTGGAGGTTTTTTTGAGGTAATTGGTATAAAGGCTTTCAATACGTTTGATCGGGAGGTAGGAAAAAAAGGATGGACACAGCCAATTATTGCAAAAAATCCAGGTGGTATACTAGGTTTGTTGATGAAAAAAATCAATGGGATACCACATTATCTCTTACAAGCAAAAGCAGAACCTGGTAATATTGGTAAACTGCAATTGTCTCCAACGTTACAAGCTACTACTAGCAATTTGCTTAAAGCGCATGGTGGTCTTAGACCTAGATTTGCAGAATATTTTGATGAATCAAAAAATCCTAAAATAATTTATTCAAAATGGCAATCTGAAGATGGCGGAAGATTTTATTTAAAATCTAATTATAACATGATTGTTGAAGTAGATCAGAACGAAGACATTGATATTCCTGATCATTTTATCTGGGTAACACTGTTTCAAATAAAACAACTTTTAAAAATTGAAAATTTTGTTAGCCCACATGTTAGAGGCATAATTTCTTATCTATAATTTACAAGATGATGAAATGGATAAAAAACTAAAGTTTGGAATTATTGGATGCTCTTCTATTTCTGAGCGTTCAATGATTCCCGCAATACAAAAATCAGATTCTGCAGAATTGGTAATGATCGGTAGTAGATCTGAAACAAAAGCACAAGAATTTGCAAAAAAATTTGGTTGTGATAAATTTGGAACATATGAGAATGTTTTAGACGATGATACTATAGATGCAGTTTACATATCCACTCCAATTGGAACACATGAAGAATGGTCAACTAAAGCCGCTGAAGTGGGAAAACATATTTTATGTGAAAAATCGTCTACCACCTCTTTTGAATCTGCAAAAAAAATGGTTGATTGCTGTATAGATAATAAGGTTCGAATAATGGAGGGTTTTATGTTCAGGTTTCATCCACAGCATAAAAAAGTTAAAGATTTGATAAACAATGATTACATAGGAAAATCATTTTTATTTAGTGGAAATTTTGGATTTCCTGCATTTCCAAAAGGCAACATCCGATATGACTTGAAGCTTGGTGGAGGTTTTTTGAATGATTCTGCATGCTATCCTATCTATGCAAGTAGAATGATTTTTGAGAAAGAACCACTTGGAGTTATGTGTAATTTGTTCATTGATCCAGAAACACAGGTAGATGTCAAGGGCCATTCTTACATGGTATTCAATGATGAAAGGGTGGCTTCTATATCCTTTGGAAATGGTAATTTTTATCAGGCAAACTACCAAGTATGGGGTTCAAAAGGAACAATTGAATTAGAACGCGCTTATTCAGTACCACCTGATTTTCCAACCGTCATAATCGGTAAAACTAGTCAACAAAATGATTGGTCTAGTAGGAAGAAGGATGTTTTTGACATTAGTCCCACAAATCATTTTTCGATAATGATTGATGTCTTTTCCAACGAAGTTTTTGGAAAAGAACCATCTCCTTATAATTTTGAAGAAGATATGTTACTTCAGGCTAAAGTCATGGACGCTCATAGAATTTCTAATAATGAGAAAAGATTTGTTAAATTAAATGAGATAAAATAGATTATTTTTTTTGAAACTTTCTTATACAATCAATAACGTATTTCTGGTTTTTTCTTGGAATCTTTGGATAAAGTGGTAATGCTAAAATTTCATTATATGTATTTGAGGAATTCCTAACATCTGATTTTTTTACAAATTTTCTATATGCTGCATATTTGTGAATAGGCATCCAGTAAACTGTTGTTCTTATTCCATTTTGCTTCAATTTTTTAAATAATGTATTTCTTGAAATCCCATAATCTTTTGTGACTTTAATTGTATAAAGATGATATGAGTGAGATTTATCATCCACAATTTTTGGTGAGATAATTCCTTTTACCTTATCTAGATGTGAATTATAATATGTTGCAGCCTCTTTTCTTAACGTATTAATTTTATTAATTCTTTTTAGTTGAGAAATTCCAAGAGCAGATCTAATCTCATCTAGCCTATAATTATAACCAGGCTCGTTTATCTCAAAAACCCATGGATAACCATCAGAGTATCGTTTTGAAAGAGACCTTGACATACCATGGCTACGAAGCTGTCTAATTTTCTCTGATATTTTTTTAGAATTTGTTATAACCATTCCACCTTCGCCAGTAGTGATATTCTTTGTTGGGTAAAAGCTAAAACAACCAGCATGGCCAAAATTTCCCACATGTTTTGATTTATGAAATGTGCCAACTGCATGCGCGCAATCCTCTATTACAGAAATATTATTTGACTTCGCCACCTCATTTATTTCATCAATATTACAAACTTCACCATAAATATGCACTGGAATTATAGCTTTAGTTTTTTTGGTAATACTTTTTTTTAATTTTGAGATAGACATGAAAAAATTATTCTTATTTATATCGATTACAACAGGCTTAGCATTACTAGCCAGTACTGCATTTGCATCTGCAACAAATGTTAAATCAGGAATGATCACTTCATCATTTTTGTTAATACCTATTGCTTTTAATGACAGGTGTAATGCCGCAGTACAATTTGATACTGCAATCGCATATTTTGATTTTGTATAATTTGCAAATAACTTTTCAAATCTTTCAAGCTGGGGACCGAATGTTAGCATATTTTGATTTAAAGTTTTGTGAATTATTCTCTTATCCTGAGAAGTTATCCATGGTTCATATCCGGGTACCTTAACTGACAAATCGTTAAAAGCATCTTTTTTCATACATTCAGCACCTTCTAATCTGTTCTATTTATGTCGATTATTTCCTATAGCATCATGATATATCTTTACTGAATTAGTTGCCATAGCTTTCGAATTACATATCTCGTTGACAAATTTGTAGCCAGCGTCTCCAAAACTTTCTCTTTCCTTACTATTTTTTGCTAATCTGATCATAGCACTGGCTAATTCTTTTGGATTTTTTGGTTCAACTAAAAGTCCATTTTCTTCATGCTTGACGGTATACGGAATACCGTGGGTTTTTGTTCCGATGACAGGTCGTTTAAATGCAAATGATTCTAATGGCACTAATGGAGATAGTTCCCATTCTGACGGCAAAATTAAAAATTCACTTTGACCATATGCAGAAATTACATCCTCTCTAGGAGGTTTTTTTATTACTAAAATTTTTTTGTCAAGATCTAATTTCTTAATCATTTCATACATTTCTTCTTGAAAACCAAAATCTACGCCCATCAAAACTAATTTTGTATTTTTTAATTCAATGTCATTCTTAATGAGGTTAAATCCATTCAGCAAGTTTTCAATTCCTTTGCTTTTACTAAATCTGCCAACATAAAGGATGTATTTTCCAGCAATATTGTATTTCTCTTTAAAATTTTGATTAGAAACTAAATTGTTCAAGTTTATACCGTTTCTAATTATCTCAATTTTTGAAAAATCCCCTAAACTAGCAAAAATTTCTTTTTCGTATTCATTTGCTGCACTTATCGTTGTTGCTTGTTTTATTATGGATTTAACAAAAATATTTTGAAATTTATACAAAACCCTCATAAAAAAACTAGATTCAGTTAAGAATGGATGAGTTGTTAATCCACCTTGATCTGAGACAATCAATGGGATTTTATTTTTTTTCGAAACTAATGAAGCCATTAATGATTGGAAGCTTCGAAGCCCAATAGTATGTATAATATCGGGCTTATTTTTTTTAATTTGAAAATACATTCCTGGATTTATAAAAAATAATTTGAAAGAAGAGTATACATGACTCCGATTTATTTCATAACTTTCAAATTTTTCTATTCTGGGAAGTTTTTTGTTAAAATATTTTGAATTGTCAGCAAAATCCAAATCAGTTGTATATACGGTGACATGATGACCCAAATTTGATAGTTCTCTAGCTAATTCAACTGTAAGAAATACAATTCCACCTAATTGAGATGCGGGTAAGAATGCCGGGCAAACTAATGCAATCTTCATAAAAAAAGTTTTTTCTGATTGCTTTTAGTTTATTCTACTAAATCACTTTAGATTATTGGTGAATATTTAATTCAGATCAGCATGTATGAATAAATTTTCATAGACAAAATTGAATTTCCGTGATAATGGTTTCTAGCGATGTATAATTTGGTTTATAGCCGATCTCTAATGCCTTTCGTGAATTAGAAAAATAGTTCTTCTTTAGACCTGTGGGAGATACAGAAACAGATGCATCATTTATTTCAAAATTCAAGTGATATTTTTCATAAAGTAGATCCAATATTTCAAATTTAGAAATTGGTTTTTTGCTACATACATCAAAGCCTCTGTTTAGGTTGTGCTTTATAACACATTTTTCAATTAGGTCTCCAAAATCTAAAGGATGAATAAAATCTCGTTTAAAATCAACGTTATTTGTCAGAAATTTTTTCTTATTTTTTAACGAGCTAACTACATGTGACATAAAAAAATCAGTGTTTAGGTCAATATACCTACTAAAAAAATTAAATAGCCTTAGATCAACAATATTCTTATCAGGTAATTTTCTGTGATTGATTTCAGCTTTTCTTTTTGCTACTACATATGGATGAGATGGTTTAGTAGATTTTAATTCATTGATATTTGTTGATTGATCAACAGGACTCGTAAAATTTTCTTCATATACTATACCACTACTCATGTTAATGTAAAGTGTATCTGGAGAATTTTCTAGATAGCCTAAAACTATTTTTTCATAATGCTCTGATAATTCATAAATGATGTTTTCATTTAGCTGTAAATCTTTTGGATCACTCATACCTATGCAGTTTATGATTATATCATAATATGACTTATCAAAGTTTTCATAATCTAATATATTGAAATTTTTATTTGGAAAACAATTTTTTATTGTATACTGTAATTTCCTTTTATTACGAGAAAATAAAATCATTTCATAATTTTTTTTTGTTGAAATGTATTGAATAATATTCTTACCAATATGTCCACTTGCACCTAATAATGCAATTTTTTGATCGTTCATATATAACACAATTTTACATTTATTACTAATTTATAGCATATTTTTTTTGTTTATTTTTTCAAAAATTCCGTACTTGGTTTTTCATCAAAATTAATCATTTTTCTCTGGTAATTATGACTACCAACATTGTGTGAGAAAACATCATTAATTCCTATTCTTTTGAATGGTATAGATTTTTTTGAAGTTGCAATAATTTCTGCAACTGCACTGCCTAATCCTCCAATTAAATTATGTTCTTCAAGTGTCATAATAGGCATTTGTTTTGAGAGCAATTCATAAATTTTTGAATTATCAAATGGCTTCATAGATGGCATACTAATCAAACTTACAGACACGTTCTCATTTTTCCATTCATCCGTCCATTGTTTTCCTAATTCTAGCGTATTGCTAGTTGTGATTAATGCAAAGTCTGTGCCGTGAGTAATTTCTATAGATTTGCCTATTTCAATTCTGGCATCTGGAGCATGAATATTGGCTTCTCCATTTTTTCCTAATCTAATGTAAACAGGTCCATTTTTTTCGTAACTTCGTTTTACTAATTCTCTAGTTTCTATTGGATCGCCTGGACATAAAACAGTCATGTTAGGAATAGATCTCATAATTGCTATGTCCTCTATAGCATGATGACTAACTCCTAAAGAGCCATAGGTTAAACCAGCACCAATACCAACTAATTTTACATTAGTATTATTATAAGCAAGATCTAAACGAACCTGTTCAAAACAACGCATGGTTACAAATGGAATGATACTATAAACAAAGACCGTATAACCAGAAGATGCTAAACCCGCAGCTACGCTTATTGTATTCTGTTCAGCTATTCCAGAATTTAGAAATTGATTAGGAAATTCGTCTCTAAATTTCTCTAAAACAGAGTACCCCATATCTGGAGTTATTAGAAAGACAGTTTTGTCTTTTCTTGCTAACTCGATAAGAGTTTCAATAAAAGCAGTTCTCAATTAATCACCCTAACTCATCTAACGCTTGTTTGTATTGATACTCATTAGGAGATTTGTAATGCCATTCAAGCTTATCTTCCATGAATGATATGCCTTTTCCTTTAACTGTGTGAGCAATAATTATTTTAGGTTTTTTATGTGAAGACTGGAAACTTTCTATAATATTTTCAAAATTATGTCCGTCTATTTCTATTACATCCCATCCAAATGCTTTCCATTTATCAGCAATTGGTTCCTGATTAATAACTTCATTAGTTCTACCAAAACTTTGAATTTTATTATAATCTATTATTGCGGTTAAATTATCTAATTTTAAATGAGCGGCTAGCATAGCACCTTCCCAAATTGTTCCTTCATTGCATTCACCATCACCTAAAAGTGCAAACACTTTTCCATTATTTGCCATACGCTGATTTGCTAAAGCCATTCCAATTGCTATTGAAAATCCATGGCCTAAAGCGCCTATTGAAAATTCAATACCTGGTACAGATGTTTTATCTAAATGACCGGGTAATATTCCTTCATCTATAAAATATTTTTCTAGAGTTGAAATTGGGAAGAATCCTTTTTCTGCTAGGACTGCATATAATGCGGCACTTCCATGAGCCTTACTTAAAATGAATTTATCTCGATCTTTTATGTTTGGGTTTTTTGGATCTACATTTAGTACTAGAAAATATAATACAACCAAGATTTCTACTATAGAAAATGCGGCACCTATATGCGAACTTTTAGCATACATCGTCATTTTTAAGATATGTTTTCGTATTTTTTTTGCTAAATTAACTAGCTCAACCTTATTCATCATCCGCTTATCTCCTCAAAAATATCAGGTGTAAATGTTTTGAAATATTATTTTGAAGTTTTGTCATATTAACTCACAAAAAATTAAAACCTACCTAGAAATGATGTAAAAGATTGTTTGATTTTTTCCATATGTTTTTCATTTAATCCATGATTACAGCCAATCAAAAACGAGTTTTTCATTATATTATTTGCCACGGAGTATTCTTTTTCAATACTTTTATAATTGATTTTTTTGAAAGCAGGTTGACGAAGTACATTTCCTGTAAATACCGGTCTGGTTTGAATTCCATTAGTTTCTAAATGTTTAACTAATTCCAATCTAGAAAAAGGAGCATCAGAGACTATGGTTAATGGAAATGCTAACCAAGATGTTTTTACTTGTGGTAGTTGTTTTGGTATTTTGAAAAATTTATTACTAGCAAAAAATGTATATAGATTTTCAAAATTTCTATGTCTTATTTCTGCAAATTTCGTTAGTTTTTTTAGTTGAATCAATCCAAATGCAGCACTGATCTCAGTCGGTAAAAAATTGTATCCAATTTCGTTAAAAATGAATTTTGAATCATAAGGTATTTGATCTAATTCTATAGCAAACCTATCTTCAATTTTTTCTGATTCACCAAGTGCAGATGTTCTACCCCAACCGCGTAATATTCTACATTTTTCTTCCGATTTCTTATTGTTACAGCATATCATACCGCCTTCACCAGCTGCTGTAATGATATGTGAGCCATAGAAACTTGTTGTAGTTATATCTGAAAATGTTCCAGTAGGAACTTGGTCAAAAGTAGCTCCTAACGTATCCGCCGAGTCTTCGATAAAAATCAGATTATGATCATCCGCAATACTTCTTAACCTTTTAAGATCAGGAATATTACCTAATAGAGATGGAATCATCATTGCTTTTGTTTTACTACTAATAGATTGTTCAATCTGATCAATGTTAACAATGTATGTTTCTGGCTCAACATCAACAAATACAGGAATTAATCCTTTTTTTACAATAGGCGATAAAGTAGTTGAAAAAGTAAGAATAGGAGTAATTACTTCCGAGCCGGCTGGAATATTAATTATCTCAAAGGCCAGAAGGTTTGCAGATGAACCAGAATTAACCATGATTCCAAATTTTTTTCCAAAAAAGGTAGCAATCTCATTCTCAAATTTCTTGACTTTTTCTCCCATGATTGTTTTATGGTTCTTAATTACTTCAAGAACGGCATTTTCTTCTTCATGATCATGTACTGCAAGCCCATATGGAATACGTTCGATTTTTGAATTCATAATTTCTAATTTTTTTATTATGTCCAGATTAAATTATTTTGCTTAGCTTTTATTATGTAATTTTCAATCTGCCTAGTTGTAAATTGTCTAATATCCTCTTGATGGTCTTCATTTGTTTTATACCAGGAAATAGTCTCGGAAATTGCATTATCGATAGAAAGAATGTTTTTCCAACCCAAATTGATTTTAGCCTTTGAAGAATCTAAAAATAAAGTTTCAGATTCGTACAAACTTGTAAGATTATTATTTATTTCAAAAGTTTGATTTGAATTCCATTTTTTAATCATATCACTAACCAATTCTTTAACCGTTAATGTATCAGTGTCTTTAGTTGGACCAAAATTCCACCCTTCATCAAATTTTTTAGGTTCCTGATACATTTTTGTGGCTAACCATAAAATTCCAGAGAGTGGTTCTAAAATGAATTGCCAAGGTCTTTTGGAATTAGGGTTTCTAATTAGAACATTCTGATTTTTACACAAATTTTTGATTGTATCAGGAACAATTCTATCATCAGACCAGTCACCACCTCCAATAACATTTCCAATACGTGTAGTTGCAATATCAGGAAGCTTTGAATTATTTTTAAAAAACGAGTCTCTATATGATGCCGTAATTAATTCAGTAGCACCTTTGCTGGCACTATATGGGTCAAAGCCACCCATAGGATCGTCTTCAACATGTGGTTTGGTTTGATTTTTATTATAATAGCATTTATCACTGGTCATAATAACCACAACTTTAACACTTGTACACTTACGAATTGATTCTAAAAGATTTGCAGTACCCATAATGTTTGTTTCAAACGTTTCTAATGGTTCATCATACGACTTTCTTACAAGTGCTTGCGCTCCAAGATGAAAAATAATTTCAGGTTTATTTTGGTTAATAACATTAGATAGTTTTTCTTTATCACGTAAATCACCGATAATATGTTTAATGTCATGTTCTAGTGAGAGTATTTGAAATAATGATGGCTGTGTTGGAGGCTCCAATGCATATCCAATTATATTTGACCCAAGTGATTTCAACCAAATTGATAACCAAGCTCCTTGGAATCCAGTATGTCCAGTAACAAGAACTGTTTTATTTTTAAAAATTCCACTAAATAGATTTTCTGACGACATTTTACCAAATTTTCCAAGGAGCTTTTTCCGAAGCCCATAATTTTTCTAAGTGGTTTTTATCTCTTAGTGTGTCCATTGGATACCAAAACCCATTATGCTTAAACCCAGTTAATTGTTGTTCTTTTGCTAAAGTTTCTAACGGTGTTT
>LUMJ01000576.1_pt1 | contig 16148 bp, 15 predicted proteins | sample 729631 | NCBI WGS metagenome assembly LUMJ01 (sample SAMN03860266, study PRJNA289734) | marine metagenome | biome: seawater column; feature: ocean; material: water; isolation source: Red Sea water column Station 22 - depth 500m | place: Saudi Arabia: Red Sea | collected 2011-10-15 | depth 500 m | reverse complement strand
ACCGTTGATAATATGTCTTTAAAACTTTTAAGAAAAAATCTTCCTGATGAAATGGCTCAAACAATGCGACAGCAGATGGGTAATTATTTAACAGCTGAATATAAACAATTTAATCAGATGCCTTTCTTTGGTCATAAAGTAACAAACGAAATGAAACAAAAAGCATTGAAATCTTATGTTTTACAAGCAGAAAATGCTTATAGACTTTCAGAAGCTAAACGATTAAAAATTTCTCCTGATCAAGTAATTATTCCAGAAAAAATTACAGATGTAGCTCATCCTCTTTATAAAGTAAGAGAAAAAGGTCTTACTAAGATTGATAGGTTTTTAAAAGCAAAATCTATTGATGAAGTGGATCCTGCAGTTAAAAATGTAAAAGACGAATTAACAGGAGAACCACCACGAACAACTCCTGCAGAAAAAAAATTAGCTAAGTTAGAAGAGGATGCTATTAAATTAGACACCTCAATTATTAAATCAAAAAAATTAGATGAATGGCAGGAAGTACTTGCAGGAAGAATTAGAGATCCTCGATATACGTTTTTATCTAGTGTTAGTAAAATGGCAAGTTTAAATTACACCTTAGACTATATGGACGACATTGCAAAAATGGGAAGTAAAGAAGGCAAAGGAAAATTTATTTTTAATAATGCACAGGATTTAGTTAAATCAGGAAGAGCAATTGATCTTGATGATGCAGTTACTTTGCTTAACGATCCTAAAAAATATAAACAAGTTAAATCAACAGGAGTTGATGGCTTATCTCCTTTAGAAGGAAAGTATATTAAAGCACCTATTTATGATGAACTATTCGAAACAGCAACAACTTTTTTAAATACTAATAAGGCTGGAATGATTTACAAATATGCTATGTTAGGTCCAAAGGCAATATCTCAAGTTACTAAAACAGTTTTATCTCCAGTGACTCATGCTAGAAATTATCTCAGTGCTGGAGCTTTTGCTGCAGCTAACGGAGCTATTCTTCCATCAGGTCAAGACTTTAGATCTTTATTACCTAAAAACTTAGGAGGAAAAGTTTTTGAAACTGCTAAAACAGGCGAAGGTCTTATGGAAACAGCGAGACGATTAACTGTCAAAAGACTTCGAGGAACAATGACTAGAGAAGATGTTGATCTTTATCAAAGACTATTAAGAACTGGAATGGTTCAAACTCAAGTTCACGTAGGTGAAATGAAAAGATTAGGTATGGATTTTTATCAAAATATATTTGTAGATCCTAATTCTGGAACAAAAGCTTTTAGAGGAACAATGAATGCTGGAAAGAAAGCAAAATGGCTTTACGGAAAAGTTCAAGACGCTTATGTAGCAGAGGATGATTATTGGAAAGTTATTACTTGGGGTTTAGAGCGTAATCGTTATGAAAAATTACTAGCAGACGCTGGAATTAACCAAGGTAATTTTCAAAAATTATTAAAAGAAAATTCTGAAATGGGTAATTTTTTAAATAATGGAGTGAAAAGAAATCATAATGCTTTAACTCGAACTTATAATGGAAACTACGAACAATTCTTAGATGAATTTGCAGCTAATCTATCTCGTAATCAAGTTCCAAACTACGCTTATGTAGGAAGAGCAGGACGAGCTTTACGTTTGTCTCCTTTTGGAAACTTTATTGCTTTTCCTTTAGAAATTTTTAGAACGGGGCATAACGTTATCGAACAAGGAATAAAAGAATATACAAATAATCTTCCTGGACAAGTGGGTAGAGAACTAAGAAAATTAGGAGGCAGAAGATTAACAAGTTTTGGTTTAACTGTTGGAGCGGTTCCTCTTATGGTTCAAGAAACTGCAAAAGCAATTCATAATGCATCTAGCGACGAAATGGAAGCATTAAGAAGAGTAGTTCCTGAATGGTCTAGAAATTCTGTATTAGTTCCAAGAGGTCGGGATAAAAACGGTTATTTAAAATACACTGACTTTAGTTATTCAAATGCATACGATGTTTTACTAAGACCAATTCGAGCAGTGTATAACTCCATTGCCGAAGGAAATGATGATGAAACTTCTTTAAAAGCTTCTTTAGGTGCGGGTCTTCAAAATGGTGTTGCTGAATTTATGGAACCTTTTGCAAGTGAATCAATTTTTACTCAAGCTTTAGTTGACTCTGTTATTCGAGCACCAGGCACAGGAATTGGTAAGGGAGGCAAAAGAATATGGTCTCAAGGAGATGAAACTTTTGTTAAAATAACAAAAGGAATTGGTCATTTAGCAAAAGCTTTTCAGCCTGGTTCTTGGTCTCAAATGAAAAGATTAAAGTATGCAGTAATGGGAGAAGGAGATCCTGACTATGGTAAAACGTTTGATATTATGGATGAAGCGTGGGGATTGGCTGGTTTTAGAACTATTCAATCTGACCCTGAAAGAGCTTTAATTTATAAAACAAGTCGTTTTAATGCTAATCTAAAAAAAGCAGATAACTTATTTACTACTCCTTTGATAAGAGGAGGAAGAGTTAGTCCTCAAGATGTTTTAGGTAGATATCAATATTCTGAAGCTAGACGTTTTCATTTTTTAAAAGAAATGGCTAGAGATGTTGATGCTATGAGAAAATTAGGTGTGTCTGATTCAAAAATAAGAAAAGAACTTTCAAAAAGAAGAGGACTAGGAAAAGATGTTATTAGAGATTTAATGTTAGGCCACTACACTCCTAAAAGACCAAGTGATTTCTTTGTAAGAAGAATGGCAGAAATTAATCGAGATTTAAATCAGAAGGAAGGAGAAAACATACCTAATCCTTATCGTATTGCACTACCTTCTATCAACCGAATTATTAATAAAAACAGAAGAGTTGATTTACTTAATGACAACGTAAACTTCTCGCAACTCGCTGCTGAAGGCATGGCCCAAGGCGGCCGTGTAAGCATGCAGGAAGGCGGAGAAGCTGGCGACAAGGAACTAGCGGCTAGTATCTGGGTAACAGAACCAGAACCAGTGAAACAAGCTTTTGAATATGATTTTGAAAAATATTATGCAAGCGGTGTGTGGATGGAAAAAGCTCAAGCTGCGGAGCAACCTCAAGCAGCACTTCAAGCGGCACCTCAAACACCACCCGTTAATGCCAATGCTATTAAAGACCCAATGGTAGATGCTAATGTAATGAATACAGGCTTGACACCTACGGAAACAGCGTTGTTATCTGAAGAAGAAAAAGGTATAAGACTTAGACAACGAGGAATTGCGAGAGCATAATGGGTATAATAGACACTTTAAATTTAGGTCCGGAACAAGTTGCACAGCAAAATCCTGAACTGCATCAAATGAGGAAGATTGCTTTTGGAGAAGACTACCTTCAAGACATTGCACAAGGCACCGGCACAGCACAATATTATTCAGGTTGGGGAAATGTCCCAAGTTTAAGTCCGCAAGAAGCTGCAACAATACCAGCAGATACTGCTCAGATACCAGGAGCCGTAGATACTTTAGTTGGCGGCGGTGGCGGCGGTGGACAACCTACCGGAATCATGGCAACAGGTGCAGTAGCACCTACTGGTGGAGCACAGAATCCTTTAACACAAATGATTACCACTCCAACTGGAGAAACTATGTCTGTTAAAGAAGCTATGACACAGCCTGGTGCATATGATATTCCAGGAACTATGCCTCTGACACCAGTGAGTGGTGCATGGGGACCTCAAGAATATCTTCAGAGACCAACAGATATTACACAAGATCCAATGACAGGAGATGCTAGAATAGCTGAACAGATTGCAGCTCAAGATAGAGCATCAAGAGTAACACTTCCTTCAGGAGATGTGTTTGCAGCAGATGATCCAATGTTAGCAGAAAAAATGGATGTCGCTCCAGAGGCAAGAAATGCATGGCAAAAAGTTCAAAGTGGATTAGCTTCAGTCGGAGATTTTATAGCTGATTATGGAATGGCCACTTATAACGCATTAAAAGGAAGTGCTATAGGAGTCGCTACAGCTTTAGGAGGTCCTCTAGCTTTGGGTGGAGCAGGAATCATGGGAGCTATACCAGAATGGTCGGAAGCAGACATCGCAGCTAAACAATACGCTCAACCTAGCGATCAATTCGATCCATCGGGTTCATTAGGTAAAGATGAATTCGGTATCAATACACGATCAGATTTCTCAGGAAGAACTTATGCGGACAGAATTGATGATAGAATAGCAGAACTTGAAGCAAGAGATGCAACTATCGGTAATAAAGCAGGTGGCTACCACGAGAATGAATTAAATACTTTAAAGAATCGTCAAAAGGAAATGGGAACTCCAGATTATGAAACAGGTGAACATTGGGACATTGAACCTGGAAAACCATTTAGAGATACTGATGAAGATATAATTACTCCACCAAAAAAACCAGAGCAAGACCTAGATCTCTACGATGAATGGCGCACTATAATAGATGCACCAGAATCAGTATACCAAGAACCAACCGTAGCTGGTCCTTTTGATTACATGCAACCCGGTTATCAAACTCCTTTAGATAGAGAAGCTTTGAGAACAGATTTAGAAGGTATAAATATAGACGAAATTACTTCAACAGATCCATTAACCTGTCTCTTATTTTTTTTACCATAACTATTAAAACAATTATTTGATAATACAGAAAAATTAAAAGATGCTGTACGTGCAGGAGAAATATCTCCAGAAACCTATAATCGTCTGAGCGCTTACGATGCGACTAAAACTATGGGATTAGGACCGATAACAGGGACAGCTGCAACAATAGGTTATCAAGGTATTCAAACATTAGCTGGAGACCAAGGTGTTGGTGATATGGTAGGAGACATTAGACGAAACGTAGCTGGTGTTACAGGAAATATAACACCATTCGAACAACAAGAGTATGATCGTATCATAGGTGGAATAGAACCTGTTGGAGGAATGTATCCTGGAGGAAGACAAGAATTATTAGACGATACAACTCCTACACCAACAATAGAAGATATCGCAAAAGATTCTCAATACGGAACTTATATGCCGGAACAAGCACCAACACCAACCGTACCAGACTTTATATCGGGCAGAGGAAGAGATGAACCACCATCAAGACCAGATCCAACACCAGATTTTTCAGGTTATGATGCAGGCGGATATGATCCAGCACCAGCACCAGCAGCACCAGCGGTAACAGGTCCTACTTATGGACCTCACGGCGGCGGTGGCGGAGGCGGCGGAGGAGGCTGCTTCTTACCGAACACACCAATTACAATGGCGAATGGAAGTACTAAACCCGTTAAAGATGTTGACATCGGAGATGAAGTTGCAAAAGGAGGAAAAGTATTTGCAACAGGTAAATTCCTAGTTGACAATCTACACGACTACAAAGGCATTAAAGTTTCAGGAAGCCATATGGTTAATGAAGATGGCAGCTGGACTAGAGTTGAAGATAGTAAACATGGTAAGCCACTGGGAGACGATGAACATATTGTTTATGTTTTCGGTGCAGAGAATAGAAGAATTCTAATTAACAATATTTTATTTACAGACTACTTTGAAGTTCCAGAACAAAAAAATTTAGTTAAGTATGGAGAAGAATGGTCACATGAATGGAGAGAATATACCCAAAAAATTGAAAAGCAAAATGTCAATATATTAAATGCGAGCTAGAAAGTGGAATTTAAAGAAAGACTATCCTGTAATATCCGAGTGGTGTAAAAAGCATCGTTGGGACCTTGCCTTTCCTGAAGGAGTTTTGCCTCCGAAAGGAATTGTTATTGAAGACAAAAAAATGATTTGTGCCGCAGGACTATATACAGATAAAGGATCAACTCTTGGATTTATGTATGGAATTTTTTCTGATCCAGATACTAATAAGATTAGACTTTTTAAAGCTATGAAAATGTGTGTTGATGAAATTTATAAATTAGCAAAAGAATGTAACTTAGGTCTTGTCTATACAATGACAAGAGAAAAAACTCTTCACAGATTATATGAGAATCATTTGAATATAAAACGCTGTGAAAGTGGTTTAAAATCTTACATCATAAATCTCGATAAGAAAAAATATAAGGATTTAGATTGGATATCTGAAAATCGACCTGATAATTTATGGATACCAGAAAAGAAATAAACTCTTGTAATTTAGTATAAATAGTATATATAAGTCATGGGTGCTTTGGAAAGGCCCACTTTATTAACTGTCTAACAAGGAGGTTAACATGACCAATAAAGCATTATCCATATTTAATCAATTAAGACCCGTATCTGTAGGATTCGATAGCATCTTCAATCATTTTGAAAAAATGTTTGACGATGAATTTCATTTTCCAACGGTAAATTATCCACCTTACAATATTGTTAAGACTGGAACGTATACTTACAATATAGAAGTAGCACTTGCAGGCTATAGTAAGAAGGATATTTCTGTAGAATATGCAGACGGCATCTTAATGATTAAGTCTATCAAGGACGAAAAATCTGACGATAAAAAAGACGGAGTGAATCATAAAGGTATTGCAAAAAGATACTTTTCAAAATCTTTTACCATCGCCGACGATGTAAAAATCGAAGACGCTGAATTAAAAGACGGATTACTTAAAATTTATCTGATGAAGATAGTTCCTGAAGGCAAAAAGCCGAAAAAAATATATCAAAAATTACAACGCTTCGCGCGTATATCCTACATTTTCGGGGATGTAATGTCCCCGAGAATGATTTTATTATATTTCCTCATATTATCTATGGCCCATAAGGGCTGGAGATTAGTATAATGAAAACATTTCTTCTGTTGTTCAGAATCTGTTAAATCAAAAGCAGTACATGGAATAATATGATCTATATGCCACATCCCATGATTTTCTCTTGTCATTCCATCTTGAAATAAAGATTCAAGACGTTGCCATACAATTTCTATATTTTTTACCCCCAGTAAATTCATAGTGGAAGCAGATTTATTTTTGCCCTTTAAAGCATTAAGCATTCTTTTTCGTAGAGTATCTAATATTTTAAAGGAAGGGTTTGTCTTTCTTCTTTCTCTAGCATACCTTGTATTGTTCTCTGATAATCGTTCTTTATTTTTAAAATAATATTTTTTATTGTATTCTCTACACGCCTCCTGATGGATCGAACGATATTCTCTTTGGTACTTTATTCTTTTTTCCCTGTTTTTTAAATAATATTTTTTTTCAGATAATTTTACTTTCTCTTTATTTTTTTTCTTCCATTCTTTTTTTTGTATAGCTATTTTTTCTTTATTTTTTAAAAGATACTCCTTGCGATTATTCATATCCAAGCTTTTAACTCTTCACCCATAACTTGGGTGGCGATGTTTACTTTCTTGCGGAGGGCTTTAACGATTCTTTCGTCAACAGTGTCTTCCGCAAGGATGTCAATATAAGTCATGGGTTTTGTTTGACCGATTCGGTCTATTCGTGCTTCAGACTGAGTTCTTTTTTCTAGATCGTATCCATTAGAATAATAAATCATATTCGATGCACCCGTTAAAGTTATTCCATATCCACCCGTTGCAGGTGTTCCAATAAAAAATCTTACTTTTGGATCATTTTGAAATTTACTGATATTGTCTTGTCTTTCATCTTGTGGTGTTAAACCATAATAGTCAACACAACACCCTTCTCCAAATTCTTTAACAACTACCTTGATTATATTTTTTACGTCATTTTGCCAGTGAGCCCAAATAACGGTTTTTCCTTCAATTTCATATAGAAGATCAATAAGTTCACTAGTACGATTATTATTAATTTCCTGAACCGTGCCATCATCCGCTTTAAAATATCCACAAGTTATTTGCTGTAACCTCATAAGTTGAGTCAGAACAGTAGCTGTCGTTATCATTTTACCATTCATTTCCGCTAAAGCCATTTGCTTCATCTGCTGATAAACTTTTTGTTGATCAGGTGTTAGTTGAACAATACGTTTCATAAATGTTTTAGAAGGTAGATCCAAGCAATCATCTTTTAATACTCGATGGGAGAAAGGTTTAAGTTTCTCGGCTAATTCATCAAGGTGTCTGTAACCTACAACAATTTGTACAGATCTTCCGCTAAAATTAGCAGTTCGCATTAAAGCATAACGCGTTCTAAAACTATAGTAAGAAGCATGGTTTAACAGATAAGGATCTAGAAAAAAACATTGAGTATACAAATCCAATGGAGACTTTGTAACAGGAGAACCTGTCAAAATTCTTCTATATTTACCAAGTTTAGATAAACTTAAAATATTTTTAGTTCTTTTGGCACCTGGATTTTTAATGGTTGTAGATTCATCGATTGTAATTAAAGTATTATGCGAAAGTAAAAATTTAGTTGCAAAATCAACTCCTTTTTTAGTGGATAGCGCTTCTACATTCATAATAAGAATATGAAGGTCTACTCCAGTTTCAAATAAGGTATTCAACTTTTTTTGTTGACCTTTATTGATCATAGCCTGCCACAAAACAACTTTCTTTTGTATATGATTGACTAAATGAACAGGTATTTCAGCATCATACCAATTTTTATAAACACCTTTAGGTGCAATAATTAAAGCACCATTAATTTTACCTTTGTCATAGAGCATAGCAATATTGTCTAGTAAAACCTTAGATTTACCAGTACCCATTTCCATGAAATAGGCAAACACTTCTTTATTCCATGACATTTCCAACGCTTTTAATTGATGTGCGTATGGCTTTGTCTTAAATTTGTAATCCATAATTTTTTCTGCTATTCTTTCTTGACAATGAATATAATAACATTTATATAGAAGTCAAGAAAGTTATGCAAAAAGAAAGTATAGTTTACGTATTACAAGAATTACCCGGGACACGAATCGGTCGTCCTAAGTATAATATTATGGGCGCTCTTAAATATGGTAAATTAAAAGTTCTTTTAGAGGAAGATACACAAATTGTTTTAAGTCCTGGACCAATTGTATTTGAATTAAGACGATTATTAAAAGATTACAACTCAGACGATTATTTATTATTATCAGGTGATCCTTCTGTAATAGGACTTGCATGTGCAATTGTATCTGATATAAACAACGGCAGATTTAATTTGTTAAAGTGGGATAGACAGGAGAAAGTGTACTATCCATTAGAAATAAACTTATACGAGAAAGGTAAAATAGATGAATGATATAAACTTTGAAAAAGATAGAGTGGACTCGGTAACTCAGATTGATTCAACAAAAAAATTATCTGATGAAGTTATTGCATTAAGAAATTTAGAAAATCAGGTTACTGAATCTGAAAAACATGTTAAAAGTTTAAAAGAAAAAGCTAGAGAATTATCTCAGGTGGTCATTCCTAAAATGATGCAAGAAATGAATATTACAAAATTAAAATTAAAAGATGGTGCTTCAATAGAAGTAACCAATTTTTATAGTGCCCGAATAACTCCTGAAAAACAGGAAGAGGCATTTAACTGGCTTCGAGAACATGGCTTGGGGGACATTATTAAAAATGATGTAACCGTTACCTTTGGCCGTGGCGAAGACAACAAGGCATCGGCTTACGCCGTCCTTGCAAAAGGTCAAGGATATGAACCCGTCCAGAAAATAGGGGTTCATCCTCAGACACTTAAAGCGGTGGTTCGCGAGCGGACTGAATCTGGACAGGACATGCCCGCGGACCTCTTTAACACGTTTGTAGGTAACCAAACAAAAATAACTAATAGGAGTAACTAGATGCTAGATAATAGTAGCGAGAAACAAGTAGCTGTGAAAAAAGAAGCGGGTCTGCCTTCAGACGCGTTATTTGAAGCAGATGCTAAACTAGGTTTTGAAAATGTAGATCAAGAGAGTGTTGCTCTACCTATTTTGAAACTTTTACAAAACGGATCAGCGGAGGCACAAAAAAAACATGCAAATCATGTTGAAGGTGCTGAACCTGGTATGTTTTTTAATACGGTGACAAGAAAATTGTATGACGGAGAAAAAGGCATACAAGTTATACCTTGTCATTACAGATTGGAATATCAAGAATGGGCCGACTTCGGTACTGGCTCAGGAAGACCAGAAAATATATTTCCTGGTAACAGTGATATTCTTTCTAAAACTACAAAAGATGCTATGGGTAAGGATAGATTACCAAATGGTAATTATATCCAAAAGACTGCTCAACACTTTGTTATCATTTCAGATGGTATAAGTGCTGAAACAGCTTTAATTTCCATGTATTCATCACAAGCAAAGATTTCCAGAAAATGGAATTCAATGATGATGAGTATTACCAAAAATGGTAAAGATGGACCCTACACTCCGCCACCTTTTAGCCATATCTATAAGTTATCTTCAGTAGAAAATACTGGAAAAGGTAATGTATGGTATGGATACAATGTTCAAAAGGTAGGAGAAGTTAAAGATGCTAATCTCTATAAACGAGCAAAAACATTTTACGAAAGTTGCCGTAGAGGAGATCAAACATCAAACGGTAAGGCTTCATAAATTTCCACACCGGTTGGAAACAGGGCGGCTGAGACCTAGCGGCGAAGCCGCCCGCAAAATGTTATGATGAAAGAGTTTAAAGACATATTTGAAGGATTAAATTGTGCTTATGGACAATATATTCCTAGCAATAATTATTCCGAAAACGGAAAACAGAAAGGAAAACCTTTTACTGTTAAAAAACAGGTTACTGATTCTCTTTGGAAAAGTCACTTAGAAGGAAAGGAACCTGCTTTAGGTATTATACCCATCAATGAAAAAAGTCTATGTAAATGGGGATGTATTGATATCGATCAGTATAATTTTAACCATAAAAAATTTATAAGAAAGATAAAACAAAGAAATCTTCCACTGATTGTTTGCAGGTCTAAATCTGGTGGAGCACATGTATTTTTATTCTCAGAAGAATTTATATCCGCAGCTTTAATAAGATCAAAATTAAAAAGAATGGCTGCAACATTAGGCTATTCTGAATGTGAAATATTTCCAAAACAGGAATATATATTAATTGAAAGAGGAGACACAGGTAGTTTTTTGAATCTTCCTTATCATGGAGGAGACAAAACAACACGTTATGCTTTTAAAGACAATGGTGAAGCGGCTACTTTAAAGGAGTTTATAGATTTATATAATCAATACAAACTGTCCAAGAGAAAACTTGAAAGCTTAAAAATAGAAAGTGAGAAAGATCAAAGTATTAAAGACGGTCCACCTTGTCTACAAATTTTATGTAAAGAAGGATTTCCAGAAGGAACTCGAAGTAATGGACTTTATAATCTTGGAGTTTATTTAAAAAAAGCAAATTCAGATACATGGCAAACAGATTTAGGAACTTACAATACAAAATTCATGAAGCCACCTTTAAGCCCTCAACAGGTCATGACAACCATCTCTTCTCTTAATAAAAAAGACTATCAATATAAATGTAAAGACCAGCCAATCTGTAATTTCTGTGATTCATTAACCTGTCAAACTAGAAAATTTGGAGTAGGCAATGGCACAATGATGCCCGATGTTTCTAATTTAAGAATCTTCACGTCTGATCCTCCCATTTGGTTTATTAATGTTGGTGGAAAAACCGTTGAAGCTGACACTAAAACACTAAGAAATTTTGATTTGTTTGATGAAGCATGCATGGAACAGATTAGAGAAAAGCTACCTATCATACCAAAACATTTATGGGGAAGAAAAATTGGAGAACTATTTAAGCAAGTGGAAGAGATAGAAGCTCCTGAAAGTTTAACTTTTAAGAAACAACTGGAAGAGCATTTAGAAAATTTTACAACGGATCGAGCAGCAGGAAAACAAAAGAGTGATATTAACCGTGGTGTCTCCTGGACTGATGAAGGAAAAACTTATTTTAAATTTAAAGATTTTTGGAATTACTTACAACGAACACGTTCTTGGAATATGGAAAGAAATAAAACTTCCCATAAAATTCAAGAACTTTTTAATGCAAAAGAGACTGTTTTAAAAATTTCTGGCAAATCAGTTAAAGTCATGGTCATCGACGCATTGGAAGTAAGTAAAACAAATGACAAACCACCAGAAATAGAAAGGCCATCGTTCGCCAAATGAAAAAAAGAATAATTATTCCAGGTCCTCCGGGAACTGGCAAGACTTACAGACTAATAAACACTTACTTAAAAGAGGAAGTGAAAACACATAAAACTCCCGTTAAGAAAATAGGATTTTTTACATTCAGTAAAAATGCTTCTGAAATAGCTAAAAGAAGAGCTATGAAATTTTTAACTAATATAGATTGGGATGAAGATTTAAAATATTTCTCAACGCTTCATGCATTGGGATCAAGAGAATGTGGAATTGATACTAATACACAACTTTTAAAAGGAAAAAAATGGGATCTATTTAAAGCTTATGTTGGAGGTTTCGCAGAAAGATTAAACTTCGACTCGTTTACCACTGATGATGGAAGCATCATCTATGGCAATGAATACATGAAACTTATTAACTTGGCACGATCAAGAAAAATTACCTTAGAAAGTCAATATAGTCTTCAAGAACATCTACAGGACATTAGTTTTAAAGACTTAGAATATTTAAAAGATTGCTTAATTAAATATAAAAAAGAAAATCAGATGTATGAATTTATAGACATGATTTCTGTATTTAAAGAAAAAGAAAAATGTCCTCCTCTAGATGCTGTTTTTCTAGACGAAGCACAAGATTTAAACAATCTTCAATGGGAAATGTTTCATTATATTGAATCAAAAGTAAAACGATCTTACATAGCAGGAGATGATGATCAGGCTATTATGGGTTTTCAAGGAGCAAACTCGGCTCACTTTGTCAAACTTCACTATGATAAAGAAACAGAAGTTGATAAATCTTTAGTAAAATCAAGAAGAGTTCCTAAATCTGTTATTAAAATAGCTAAAAGTATTTTAGAAAAAATTCCCTCTAATGAAAGAATTATTAAGGAATGGCTACCGACTGATCACGAAGGAACAGTTTCCTTCATTTCAAATTATGAAAGTATAGATTTTAGTAAAGGAAAATGGCTTATTCAAACTAGAACCAATAAAATGTTAGAACCTATTAAAGATTTTTTTGAAGATAAAGGATTTTATTATTCTAGTAAAAAAGGAAATAATCTAATTAGTAAAGATTTATTAATTGCTATAGATTCTTGGACCAACCTCAATGAAGGTCTATTGATTCCTGTTAAACTGGCAAAACGAATGTATTCCCATATGACAGTTACAGGAGGTAAAATAAAAAGAGGCTTTGGCAACGGAGGATCCTTTAAAGAAGTCATGGAAGAAGTTGTTTGCCTCGATGATCTAAGAAAAAATCACGGGCTGCAAGCGGCGGGAAGCTGGCAGCAAGCTTTTGATAAGGTTGATGAAAGACGAAAACAATATATCTTAACATTACAAAGAAACGGAGAAGATATACTACCAACATCAAAACCTAGAATTAGACTTTCCACTATTCATGGTGCTAAAGGAGATGAAGATGAAAATATTGTTCACTTTTTAGACTTAGATATTTTAAGCTATAACGAATTTCAAAGAAATCCTAGTCCTGAACATAGACTTCAATTTGTAGGAGTAACTCGAACGGTGTCTAATCTATATATAGTTAATCCAACAGGACAATATGGATATCAGATATGAGTGATTTATTATTTTTAACAATATTAACCTGTATGTGGATCTTTATAATATTATGAGTAAAAAAACTATTAAAGGAACCATTGGAGAGCATAAAGTAATAATTGAATTATTAAAAAAAGGTTATCATGTAGCTGAAGCAATTGACCAACAGTGTCCTTTTGATCTTGTTGCAGTATCACCTGAGGGTAAGTTCAAATTAATTGATGTGAAAACTAGGTCATATCGTAAAAACGCAAAACCAACCTGGAATAAGGCTAAAGAAATTAATAGGGTTAGAACCCGCATTCAGAAAAAACTGAATGTTGAATTAAAGATGATCAATTAAGATGAATACATACAATAAACAAGTAGGAGGTAAACATTATAAAAAATATAAAATTCAACCTGCTGAATTTATTATACAAAACAATATTCCTTGGAGTGAAGGAGAAGCTATTGTTCATATAATACGACATAAAGATAAAGCGGGAAAAGAAGATTTATTAAAAGCTAAACACTACATTGATATGATCATAGAAAGAGAATATTAAAATGATTTTTGAAGCACAGACAGAATGGATAGCACCAGATAGTTTTCCGGACCTTAAAGGTTACAAAACAATTTCAATCGACTTAGAAACAAGAGATCCAGACTTAAAATCAAAAGGATCCGGAGCTGTTATTGGTAATGGAGAAATTATAGGTGTTGCTGTAGCCGTTGATGGATGGTGTAAATACTATCCTTTTGGGCATGAAGGAGGAGGCAACTTAGATAAAAAAAGAATTTTAGAATGGTTAAAATCAGTCTGTGCGACCGAAGCAACCAAAGTGTTTCATAATGCCATGTACGATGTTTGCTGGCTTCGCTCTTATGGAATAGAAGTGAAAGGTCATATCATTGATACTATGGTTATGGCTTCATTAGTCAATGAAAATAAAATGAGTTACGCTTTAAATGCTTTAAGCTGGGAATATTTAGGAGAAAGAAAAAATGAAAATATTTTAAAAGAAGCTGCTAAAAACTGGGGAATTGATCCTAAAGCAGAACTCTATAAATTGCCTGCAATGTACGTTGGAGAATATGCAGAAAAGGATGCTTCTCTTACTTTAGAATTATTTAAAAGACTTTCAACGGAAATTAAAAAAGAAAATTTAATAGAAATATTTAACTTAGAAACTGAATTATTTCCTTGTCTTGTAGATATGAAGTTTAAGGGTGTTCGAGTGGACGTTCAAAAAGCTCACGAATTGAAGCGTAAATTAACAGAACAAGAAAAGCAGTTCCTGCTAGAAATAAAAAAAGAAACGCAGATAGATGTCCAAATATGGGCAGCACGATCCATTGCCACAGTTTTTGACAAATTGAACCTACCTTATAAAAGAACTGAAAAAACAAGTGCACCATCTTTTACAAAAAATTTCCTTTCAGAACATAAACATCCAATAGTTAATAAGATAGCAAAAGCTAGAGAAATAAACAAGGCTCATACAACTTTTATAGATACGATCTTGAGGTACGAACATAAAGGTAGAATTCATGCTGATATTAATCAAATAAGATCTGATCAAGGAGGAACAGTTACAGGAAGATTTTCGTATTCTAATCCTAATTTACAACAAATTCCCGCTCGTAATAAAGATTTAGGACCTTTAATAAGATCATTATTTATTCCTGAAGAAGGATGTAAGTGGGGATGTTTTGACTACTCCCAACAAGAACCCAGACTCGTAGTACACTTTGCAGCAACAACTGCAGGAATAAAAGATGATTCCTCTGTTAAAGAAATCATAGATAACTATTCAAATAATGATATTGATTTTCATAAAGCTGTTGCAGACATGGCAGGCATAGATAGAATACAAGCCAAAACAATTAATCTTGGATTATTTTATGGAATGGGTAAAACTAAGCTGCAAGCAGAACTAGGGTTAAACACGAAACAAGAAGCTGAAGAACTATTTAATACGTATCACGAAAGAGTTCCTTTTGTTAAAGACTTAATGAATGAAGTTTCTAAATGGGCATCACGCGACGGTGAAATAAGAACATTACTTGGAAGAGGATGCAGATTCAATAAATGGGAACCTGCGCAATTCGGAATGCACACACCAATGACATGGGAAGATGCAATGAAAAAGTATGGAGAAAATAGAATACGAAGGGCTTTTACCTACAAAGCATTAAATAAATTAATACAGGGATCTGCTGCTGATATGACAAAAAAGGCAATGTTGGATTTATATAAAGAAGGAATTATTGCACATATACAGATCCATGATGAATTAGATTTATCTGTAGAATCAGAAGAAAAAGCTAAAAAAACCATTGAGATTATGGAGAATGCTGTTAAATTGCTTATTCCAAATAAAGTCGACTATGAATCGGGTAAAACTTGGGGAGACATTTATGATTAGGAGGAACTATGGAAAAAGTAAAACAAGTTTGGAAATTAGCAAAAGCTAATCCAAAAATAGCTACCGCTATCGTGGTAGTAGTCATTGCTATTTATTTTTTAGTAAACTAGGAAATATATGAGAGATGGCTTACCTAAATGCAAACATTCCTGTGACTTACGCACAGATCAGGAGAGAATATCTCTATGACCTTAAAGCCCACCATGGAGAGGTGGAGGATTGTATTATATTTGGGTTG
>LUMJ01000857.1_pt1 | contig 16163 bp, 13 predicted proteins | sample 729631 | NCBI WGS metagenome assembly LUMJ01 (sample SAMN03860266, study PRJNA289734) | marine metagenome | biome: seawater column; feature: ocean; material: water; isolation source: Red Sea water column Station 22 - depth 500m | place: Saudi Arabia: Red Sea | collected 2011-10-15 | depth 500 m | reverse complement strand
CGGGCGGCGTGCCCGAGGTGGTCGAACTGCTCGGCCTGGTCAACTACCGGATGGGTCACTGGCGAGCTGCCGTGAAGCGTCTGGAGGCGTTCCGCGACCTGACCGGGAGCACCGAACAGCATCCGGTGCTGGCCGACAGCCACCGGGCCCAGGGCCGGTGGGCCGACGTGGAGGCGTTGTGGATCGAGTTGCGGGACGCCTCGCCCAGCGGCCCACTCGTCACCGAGGGGCGGCTGGTGGCCGCCGGTGCCCTGGCCGACCAGGACCGCCTGTCCGAGGCGGTGGCGCTGCTGGAGAAGGGTTGGCGCGTGCCATCCCGGGCCCGCGATCACCACCTCCGGCGGGCCTACGCCCTGGCCGACCTCTACGAGCGCTCGGGGGCGACCCCCCGTGCGCGGGAGTTGTTCGGCTGGCTGCGTCGCCACGCCCCGGACCTGGCCGACGTGGGCCAGCGGGCCGACGCCCTGCGCTGACGCGTTCCCTGGTTCTTCCTCGCCTCCGGCCACGCCGCGGGTGCGCTGTCACACCTGGTCCCCGACGAACGACGGGAGCCCCCCATGGGCACCGCCATGGCGGACGTCCGCCCCGGCGGCCATCGCGCGCGGGGGCGCCGGCAGGCCGCCCCGCGGGTTCCGGACCGGACGCGCACCGCGTAGGGTGATCGGCGTCGGATCCCCACGGGATCGGACGTACCGACCCACCCCGAGTGACCCCGAGGAGACCCCAGGTGGACACCGCTTCCCTGCTCGGCGACGACGCCGGCTACCTGCTCGACCACACCGCCACGGCCATCCCGTCGTCGGCGCTGACGCTGCCGGGCCCCGACTTCGTCGACGACGTGTTCGCGGCTACCGACCGCTCGCCACAGGTCCTTCGCAACCTCCAGTCCCTGCTCGACCACGGCCGCCTGCGTGGCTCCGGCTACGTGTCGATCCTCCCCGTCGACCAGGGGATCGAGCACTCGGGCGCCGCCTCGTTCGCGCCCAACCCGGCCTACTTCGACCCGGCCAACATCGTCGAGCTGGCGATCGAGGGCGGGTGCAACGCCGTCGCCACCACCTTCGGCGTGCTCGGTGCCGTGTCCCGCCGCTACGCCCACCGCATCCCGTTCATCGTCAAGCTCAACCACAACGAGTTGCTCACCTTGCCCAACAAGTTCGACCAGGTCATGTTCGGGTCGGTCGACCAGGCCTACGACCTGGGCGCCGCCGGCGTGGGCGCCACCATCTACTTCGGCAGCGACGAGGCCACCCGCCAGATCCAGGAGGTCAGCGAGGCCTTCGCCCGCGCCCACGAGCTCGGCATGTTCACCGTGCTGTGGTGCTACCTGCGCAACTCCGGCTTCAAGGTCGACGGCGTCGACCACCATGTGTCGGCCGACCTCACCGGCCAGGCCAACCACATCGGCGTCACCATCGAGGCCGACATCATCAAGCAGAAGCTGCCCGAGGTGAACGGTGGCTACAACGCCCTGTCCGGGTTCGGCAAGACCCACAAGCTGGTCTACGACGAGCTCACCACCGACCACCCGATCGACCTCTGCCGCTGGCAGGTGGCCAACTGCTACATGGGCCGGATCGGGCTCATCAACAGCGGTGGCGCCTCGTCGGGTGCCGGCGACCTTGCCGAGGCCGTCCGCACCGCCGTCATCAACAAGCGGGCCGGCGGGCTGGGGCTCATCTCCGGGCGCAAGGCGTTCCAGCGGCCGATGGCCGAGGGCATCGAGCTCCTCAACGCCATCCAGGACGTGTACCTCGACGAGTCCGTCACCGTCGCGTGAGCGACGCCTCGGGCGGGGGAACGGGACCGGTGTCCTCGACAGGTGACCCGTACGGCACCGGCGACGCCGGCGCCGAAGCCGAATCGGAGTCCGGGGCGCCGGTGGTCCTCGTGGACGAGCCCGCCCCGGGCGTCCGCCGGATCACGATGAACCGGCCCGAGAAGCGCAACGCCCTGTTCCATCCCCTCCGGGCGGCCATCTTCGACGCCCTCGTCGAGCACGACCGGGACGACGAGGTCCGGGTCACGATCATCCGCGGCGCCGGCCCCTCCTTCTCGGCGGGCTACGACCTCGGCGGCGGCAACGCCGGCCACGAGGAGCCCTACTTCACGGCGGGCGGCGAGGGCCACTGGCCACGCCACGTGGTCGACGGGTGGATGTCGATCTGGGACCTGGCCAAACCCGTCATCGCCCAGGTGCACGGCTACTGCCTGGCCGGTGGCAGCGAGCTGGCCACCGGCTGCGACCTCGTCTACGTGGCCGAGGACGCCCGGATGGGCTACCCGGCGGTCCGCTTCGGCGTCCCCGACATGCACTTCCACGCCTGGTTCCTGGGCATGCGTCGAGCCATGGAGATGATGCTCACCGGTGACCCCATCACCGGCGTCGAGGCCGTGGCCCTGGGGTGGGCCAACGCGGCGTTCCCGGTCGAGGACCTCGACGAGGCCGTGGTCGACGTGGCGCGCCGCATCAGCGGGATCCCGGCCGAACTGGTCCAACTGAACAAGCGGTCGGTGCACCGCCAGATGGAGCACATGGGCCTGCGGGCCGGACTGCGGGCCGGGACCGAACTGTGCGCACTCGGGGTCCACACCGAGGCCATGGCCGAGTTCCTCGCCAAGGTGCGCGAGGGCGGCCTGACCGACGCCCTCCAGGAGCGCGACGAGCCGTTCGGCGACTACCGCACCGGGGACGTTGCCGACTGATCGGCTGCTGGCGGGTCACCCGGTCGGCGTGACCGATTCCACAACGATCGCGTGGCGTCGTCCCCGTAGCGATGGCGGTAGGGGACTAGGGTCAACGTCCAGGTGTACAAGCTGGCAACGACGCCGGTTCGGAGGTGGAGCACACGTGACGGAGACCTCGTCGGAGCCGCTGGTGACCGAGGTCGACCGGGTGATCATCCGCTTCGCCGGCGACTCCGGCGATGGCATGCAGTTGACGGGGGACCGCTTCACGACAGCCAGCGCCCTCTTCGGGAACGACCTGGCCACGCTTCCCGAGTACCCGGCCGAGATCCGTGCCCCGGCCGGGACCCTGGCGGGCGTCTCGTCCTTCCAGGTTCATATCTCGGACCACGACATCCTCACCCCGGGCGACGCCCCCCACGTGCTGGTGGCGATGAACCCGGCGGCCCTCAAGTCGCAGCTCGACTCGGTGCTGGACGGCGGCACGATCATCGCCAACGCCGACACCTTCGAGGAGCGCAACCTGGCCAAGGCCGGCTATGCCCACAACCCTCTCGAGGGGGACGAGCTGGCCGCCTACCGGGTCGTGCAGGTCCCGATGACCTCCCTCACCAAGGAGGCCTGCAAGGACCTGGGCGTCAAGCCGCGTGATGCCGAGCGGTCCAAGAACTTCTTCGCCCTGGGGCTCCTGAGCTGGATCTACAGCCGGCCGCTCGAGCCGACGATCGAGTGGATCGAGGCCAAGTTCGCCGGCCGCGACCTCGTGATCGCCGCCAACAAGGCCGCCTTCTCGGCCGGGCACGCCTACGGCGAGACCGCCGAGCTGGCCGACCACCGGGTCATCGTCCAGCCGGCCGCACTGCCGTCGGGGACCTACACCAACATCAGTGGCAACACGGCGCTGGCGTGGGGCCTCGTTGCCGCCGGCCACCTCTCCGGGCTGCGCGTGTTCCTCGGCTCCTACCCGATCACCCCGGCCTCGGACATCCTCCACGAACTCTCGAAGCGCAAGGAGTTCGACATCGCCACCTTCCAGGCCGAGGACGAGATCGCGGCCGTCGGCTCGGCGCTCGGCGCCGCCTACGGCGGGCACCTCGGCGTGACCACCACGAGTGGTCCGGGTGTGGCGCTCAAGGCCGAGACCATCGGCCTGGCGGTCAGCCTCGAGTTGCCCCTGGTGATCGTCAACGTCCAGCGGGGCGGCCCCTCGACGGGCCTGCCGACCAAGACCGAGGCCGCCGACCTCCTGATGGCGTTGCACGGGCGCCACGGCGAGTCGCCCCTGCCGGTGCTCGCCGCCCGCACGCCCACCGACTGCTTCGACCAGGCCATCGAGGCCTCCCGTATCGCCATCGAGCACCGGACGCCCGTGATGCTCCTCACCGACGGCTACCTGGCCAACAGTTCCGAGCCGTGGCTGCTGCCCGACGTCGACGAACTCGAGCCGATCCGCGTCGAGTTCGCCAGCGGCTTCAACAAGGTCGACGAGGACGGCAACGAGGTCTTCTGGCCCTACCTGCGCGACGAGAAGCTCGCTCGTCCGTGGGCCATCCCGGGGACGCCCGACCTGATGCACCGCATCGGCGGCCTCGAGAAGGAGGACGGTTCGGGCAGTGTCAACTACGACTCGGACAACCACGCCCACATGGTCGGGATCCGCGCCGAGCGCATCGCCCGCATCCCGGTGCCCGACGTCGAGGTGACCGGCGACCCCGACGGCGACCTGGTCGTCGTCGGCTGGGGGTCGACCTGGGGCGCAATCGCCGGTGCCGTGCGCCGGGTGTGCGGGATGGGCCAGAGCGTCGCCCACGTGCACCTCACGCACCTCAACCCGCTGCCGGCCAACCTGGGCGAGGTGCTTCGCGGCTTCGAGAAGGTCCTGGTGCCCGAGATGAACCTCGGGCAGCTGGTCCGCCTGCTGCGCGACGAGTACCTCGTCGATGCCCGGCCCGTCAGCAAGGTGTCGGGACAGCCCTTCACCGCCGGCGAGCTCCAGCAGATCATCCTCGGCGAACTGGGAGGCGAGGACCGATGACCGACACCCTGCTCACCGACGGCGCCTCCGACGAGGTGCCGCCCACGACGCGTGCCGACTGGCAGAGCGACCAGGAGGTCCGGTGGTGCCCGGGCTGCGGCGACTACTCGATCCTCACCGCCCTCCAGCTGCTGATGCCCGAACTGGGTGCCCGCCGCGAGAAGACGGTGTTCGTGTCGGGCATCGGTTGCGCCGCCCGCTTCCCGTACTACATGAACACCTACGGGATGCACAGCATCCACGGCCGCGCCCCGGCCATCGCCACGGGCTTGGCCCTGGCCCGACCCGACCTCGACGTCTGGGTCGTCGGCGGCGACGGCGACATGCTGTCGATCGGGGGCAACCACCTGATCCACGCCCTGCGCCGCAACATCGACATCAACATCCTGCTGTTCAACAACCAGATCTACGGCCTGACCAAGGGGCAGTTCTCGCCGACCAGCGAGAAGGGCAAGATCACCAAGTCGTCGCCGGTCGGTTCGTGTGCCACGCCGTTCAACCCGGTGAGCGTGACCCACGACATGGACCGCCACCACATGCAGGAGATGTTCCGGCGCTCCTACGAGCATCCGGGGACCTCGATGGTCGAGGTGTACCAGAACTGCAACGTGTTCAACGACGGTGCCTTCGAGACCATCACCAAGAAGGCCGTACGCGACGACATGCTGATTCCGCTGCGCCACGGTGAGCCGATCCGGTTCGGCTCGGAGGGGCAGTTCGGGGTGGCCCGCCACGACGGCGGCGTGGAACTGGTCGAGGTCGCCGACGTGGGCGTCGAGGGCCTGCTCGTCCACGACGAGACCCGGCCCGACCCCTCCACGGCCTTTGCCCTGTCCCGACTGGCGGAGAGTCCCGACCGGCCGACGCCGATCGGGGTGTTCCGGGCGGTCGACCGGGGCGAGTACGCCGTCGCCATGAACGCCCAGGTCGACGAGGCGCGTGCCGCACGCGGCAAGGGCGACCTGCACGCCCTGCTGCACTCGCTGCCCACCTGGACGGTCTGACTCCGTCGCCTTTCCACGCCTGCGCCGGGACCTCATCCGGGCAGACTGTCCGCCATGGCGTGGGCACTCGACCTCGACGGCGTGGTGTGGCTGGGCACCGACTCGATTCCCGGCGTGGCCGAGGCGGTCGCCCGGCTCCAGGACGCCGGCGAGACCGTCCTGTTCGTGACCAACAACTCGGGGCGCCGCGTGGTCGACGTCGAGGCCAAGTTGGCGCACCACGGCATCGACGCCTGCGGAGGCGTGGTCACGTCGGGCATGGCGGCGGCGTCGCTCGTCCAGCCCGGTGAGGTCGTGCTCGGCATGTGCGGACCGGGCCTCGTCGAGGAACTCGAGGTCGTCGGGGCCACCGTCGTCCGGGAGGGCCCGGCCGACACCGTCGCCGTGGGCTTCCACGAGGACTTCGACTACTGGCGCCTGACCGCCGGCCTGCAGGCGATCCTCGGTGGCGCCCGCCTGTTGGCCTCCAACGAGGACGTCACGTACCCCGCCCACGACGGGATCAGGCCCGGGGCCGGGTCGATCGTCGCCGCGCTGGTGGCGGCCACCGGCGTCGAGCCCGTCGTGGCCGGCAAGCCACACGAGCCGATCTGCGACGTGGTGAGGGAGCGGGCGGGGGGCCACGGGATCGTGGTCGGCGACCGGCCCGACACGGACGGGCTGCTGGCGCGGAACCTCGGCTGGGACTTCGGCCTCGTGCTGAGCGGGGTGACGGCGGAGGGCGATCTCCCGACCGACCCGGCACCGGACGAGGTGGCGGCCGACCTGCCGGCACTGGTCGACCGGCTGCTGGGGTGACTGGCCGATGAGTGCACGCCGGCGCCTCGACCAGGAGATGGTCCGTCGGGGGCAGGCCGACAGCCGGACCCGGGCGCAGGACCTGATCGGGGAGGGCCGGGTCACCGTCGACGGGGCGCCGGCCGACAAGGCATCCCGCCAGGTCTCCCCGGAGCAGGCGGTGGTGGTGGCGGGCCCGCCGCCGCGGTTCGTGGGTCGGGGCGGCGAGAAGCTCGACGCCGGCCTCGATGCCTTCGGGATCGACGTCCGGGACATGCGGGTGGTCGATGCCGGGTCCAGCACCGGCGGCTTCACCGACTGCGTGCTCCAGCGGGGAGCGGCCTCGGTGCTCGCCGTCGACGTCGGCCGGGGCCAGTTGCACCAGCGCCTCCGCTCCGACGAACGGGTGACCGTCGCCGAGCGGACCGACATCCGGGCCGTGGATCCCGATGCGGTCGGCGCCCCGTTCGACCTGCTCGTCGCCGACCTCTCGTTCATCTCGCTGCGCACGGTGCTTCCGGGCCTCGTGGCGCTCGTCGGCGAGGGGTCCCCGCTGGTGCTGCTCGTGAAGCCGCAGTTCGAGGCCGGGCGCGAGGAGGCCGATCGGGGCCACGGCGTCATCCGGGACCCGGAGGTCTGGCGGCGGGTGCTCCTGGACGTGGTCCGTTGGGCATCCGAGGCCGGAGCGGCCATCATGGATGGCATGCCGTCGCCGATCACCGGAGCCGAGGGGAACGTCGAGTTCCTCGTCCACGCCGTGCGGGCCGGCGACGGCCCGGTCCTGGACGTCGGCCGGCTGGTCGCCTCGGCCGTGGAGGCTCGCTGATGGCGACGCTCGGACTGGTCGTCCACGAGGGACGCGAGGCCGCCGTGGCACAGGCCGACGAACTGGCCCGGCGGCTCTCCGCCGAGGGCCATGAGGTGCGGCGGCTTGGCGGCGCGGGCGACGCCGACGGCCTCGACCTGGTGGTGAGCCTCGGCGGCGACGGCTCGATCCTGCGGGCGGTCCACTTCCTCGACGGCCGGGCCGTTCCCGTCCTCGGGGTCAACTTCGGCCAGCTCGGCTACCTCACGGCCTGCGAGCCCGACGACGTCGAGGCCTCGATCGGACGGGTACTGCGCGGCGAGCATGCCATCGAGGAGCGCATGATGCTCCGGGTCGACGTCCACCGGGCCGACGGCGACCACGCCGGCGGCGACCACGGCCTCAACGAGCTGGTCGTCGAGCGCACCGGCCACACCATCCGCCTGGGCGTCTGGTTCGACGGCTCCTTCTTCACGTCGTACGCCGCCGACGGCCTCATCGTGGCCACCCCGACCGGGTCGACCGCGTACGCCTTCTCGGCACGCGGCCCCATCGTGGACGCCCTCCACCGGTCGCTCCAGCTCACTCCGGTGTCGGCGCACATGCTCTTCGACCGGACGTTGGTACTCGGCCCCGAGACCGAGATCGCCCTCGAGGTGCTCGGTGACCGCCCGGCGACGTGCACCGTCGATGGGCGGGAGGTGGCGCCGCTGGGGGAGGGGGACCGGGTGGTGTGCACCTCCAGCGACCGGGCCGCCCGCCTGGTGGCCTTCGGGGAGCGGCAGTTCGAGCGGGTGCTGAAGGCCAAGTTCGGCCTCGAGGACCGCTGACCGACGGTCCGCCGACGGGTCGTCCGGGCATCGCCGGAGCCGTCACACCCCCATGGCAGGATGCGGCCGAGGAGGATCCGCTTGCTGCTCGAACTCCAGGTCACCGATCTCGGCGTCGTCGAGGAACTGTCGCTCGTCCTCGAGTCGGGACTGACGGCGGTCACCGGCGAGACCGGCGCCGGCAAGACGATGGTCGTCACCGCCCTCGACCTCCTCATGGGTGGAAGGGCCGACCCGGGCATGGTGCGGCCCGGGGCCGACGAGGCCGTGGTCGCCGGCCGGTTCGTCGTGCCCGCGGGCGACGGCGGATCTGGCCGGTCGGGCGAGCAGGAGGTCGTCTTCCGGCGGGTCGTTCCCCGGGAGGGGCGCAGCCGGGCCTATCTGGACGGCGACCTCGCCACGGCCACCGCACTGGCCGAGCGGGGCGTCGGACTGGTCGACCTGCATGGCCAGCACGCCCACCAGAGCCTCCTCGCCGCCCCCGTGCAGCGGGCGGCACTCGACCGGTTCGGCGGTGTCGACCTCGCTGCCCTGTCTGCGGCCGAGGACGAGTTGGCCGCCGTGGACGTCGAGTTGGCGGCCATGGGCGGCGACGAGCGGGCCCGGGCACGCGAGATCGACCTGCTGCGCTTCCAGGTCGCCGAGTTGGAGGAGGCCGGTCTCGAGGACCCCGCCGAGGACGACCTCCTGGCCGCCGAGGAGGCCCTCCTGGCCGACGCCTCCGCCCACCGCGAGGCCGCCGAGGGGGCTCTGGTCCTCCTCGACGGCGACGGACCGGCCTCCGAGTCGCTCGCCTCGGCGCTGGGCCTCCTCGCTGGACGCACGCCCTTTGCCGGCGAGGCCGACCGGCTGGAGGGGCTGGCCGCCGAGGTCGCCGACGTGGCGGCCCGGCTGCGGAACGTCGCCGAGTCGGTCGAGGAGGATCCGGCCCGCCTCGAGGCGGTGATGGAGCGGCGCCGGCTCCTCGCCGAGCTGCGCCGCAAGTACGGCAACGGGCTCGAGGACGTTCTGGCGTACCACCGCGAGGCCGCCGGACGCCTCTCCGCCCTGCTCGACCACGATGCCCGTGCCGCCACGCTCGACGCCCGACGGGTCGCCGTGGAGGCCGCCCGACGGGAGGCCGCCGCCACGGTGCTGGCGGCGCGGCGACGTGCGGCGCCCGAGCTGGCGTCGCGCATCGAGGCCCACCTCCGCGAACTGGCGATGCCGGCGGCCAGCGTCGAGGTCGAGGTCCGGGGCGAATCAGGCCAGGACGTCGCCCTCCTGCTGGCCACCAACTCCGGTGCGACGCCGGCGCCGCTGGCCAAGGTGGCCTCCGGCGGTGAGTTGGCCCGGGCCATGTTGGCGGTGCGCCGGGTCGTCTCCGAGTCGCCCCCGACCCTGGTCTTCGATGAGGTCGACGCCGGTGTCGGCGGCACGGCCGCCCACGCCGTGGCGGCAGCGCTGGCCGGCCTTGCCGGCGACCGCCAGGTGCTGGTCGTCACGCACCTGGCGCAGGTGGCCGCCTGCGCCGACCAGCAGCTGGCCGTCGAGAAGGTCGACGACGGGGTCTCGGCCCGGGCGACCATCCGGCGGCTCGGACACGAGGAGCGGATCGTCGAGGTCTCCCGGATGCTCTCGGGTTCGCCCGACAGCGCCACGGCACGCGACCACGCCGCCGAACTGCTGGGCGGCCTGCCCTGCTCCGCCTTGTGAACGCGGGCACCGAGGCGCTCCGCGCGCTCCGGGCGCGCGGGCGATAGGTTGGCATCCCGTGACCAAGCACATCTTCGTCACGGGCGGCGTGGCAAGTTCGCTCGGCAAGGGCCTCACCGCCGCCTCCCTCGGCCGCCTCCTCAAGCAGCGTGGCCTCCGGGTCGTCATCCAGAAGCTGGACCCGTATCTCAACGTGGATCCGGGCACGATGAATCCGTTCGAGCACGGCGAGGTGTTCGTCACCGACGACGGCGGCGAGACCGACCTCGACCTCGGCCACTACGAGCGGTTCATCGACGAGAACCTCACCCGGGACTCCAACGCCACGACGGGTTCCATCTACTCGCATGTCATCGCGTCGGAGCGCCACGGCGACTACCTCGGCAAGACCGTTCAGGTGATTCCGCACATCACCGATGAGATCAAGCGGCGCATCCAGCTGCTCGCCGGCGACGACGTGGACGTCCTCATCACCGAGGTGGGCGGCACCGTCGGCGACATCGAGATCCTCCCGTTCCTCGAGGCCATCCGACAGTTCCGCCTCGACCGGGGCCGCGACAGCGTCTGCTACGTCCACGTCACCCTCGTGCCGTACATCGCCCCGTCGGGTGAACACAAGACCAAGCCCACCCAGCACTCGGTCATCGAACTGCGGGGGCGCGGCATCCAGCCCGACGCCATCGTGTGCCGCAGTGACGAGCCCGTCGGTGAGGACCTCTGCCGGAAGATCTCCAACCTCTCGAACGTGCCGCTCGAGGCGGTCGTGAGCGCTCCCGACGCCGGGAGCCTCTACGAGATCCCGCTGGTCCTCCACGACGAGGGGCTCGACGACGTGGTCTGCGAGATCCTCGCCCTCGACGCCGGTGATCCCGACCTCGGAGAGTGGGAGGCCCTCAACGCCAAGGTGTCGGCGGCGACCGTTCCGGTGCGGATCGGCCTCATCGGCAAGTACGTGAGCCTCGTCGACGCCTACCTGTCGGTCGTCGAGTCCCTCAACCACGCCGGCATCCACCACGGTGTCGACGTCGAGATCGAATGGATCCAGGCGGAGGACGTCGAGGGCCTCCTCGTGGCCGACCGCCTCCGCGACCTCGACGGCATCGTGATCCCCGGCGGCTTCGGGCCCCGCGGTATCGAGGGCAAGATCGCCGCCGCCGGTTATGCCCGCGAGAACGAGATCCCCTGCCTGGGCCTGTGCCTCGGCCTCCAGTGCATGACGATCGACTTCGGCCGCAACGTCTTGGGCCTCGAGCGGGCGCACTCCTCGGAGTTCGACCCGACCAGCCCGCATCCCGTGATCGACCTGATGGAGTCGCAGCGCGACGTCGACGAAAAGGGCGGCACCATGCGGCTCGGGGCGTACGTGGCGCAGCTGCAGCCGGGCTCGAGGGTGCGCGAGATCTACGGCGAGGACGTGGTGTCGGAGCGGCACCGCCACCGCTACGAGTTCAACCCGCGGTACCGGCAGCGCTTCGAGGGAACCGGCTTCCGATGCTCCGGCGAGTCGCCCGACGGTCGCCTCGGCGAGTTCATCGAGCTCGACGATCACCCCTTCTGGGTCGCCACCCAGGCGCACCCCGAGTTCAAGAGTCGACCGAACCGTCCGGCGCCGCTGTTCCGGGCGTTCGTCGAGGCGGCCCTGCGGCGCGCCGAGGGGCGCAATCCGCAGCTCCTGCAGGTCGACGCCGCCGACGGGGAGTGACCCCGGCCGTGTCCGGCGGCTTCGACAAGGTCTCGGAGCGCCTGCTCCACGAGGGCTACATCATCAGCCTGCTCGAGGCGGAGTTCGAGGGCCCGGCGGGGGAGCGCATCACCCGCGACGTGGTCCGCCACCCCGGAGCCGTGGCGGTCGTGGCGGTGGACGGTGACGACGTCGTCCTGGTGCGGCAGTTCCGGGCCGCCCTCGAGCGGGACATGCTCGAACTCCCCGCCGGCAAGCTCGACGTACCCGGCGAGCCGCTCGACGCCGCTGCCCGCCGCGAGCTCGTCGAGGAGGCCGGCCTCGACGCTCCGCACCTCGAGGTGCTGGCCCGATTCCACAACTCCGGCGGCTTCTGCGACGAGGAGACCACCGTCTTCCTCGCCACCGAACTCGTCGAGGCCACCCCGGAGGCGGTCAGTGTCGAGGAGCAGTACCTCACCGTCGAGCGGGTCCCGCTCGACGACGTGCCCGGGCTGCTGGCCGACGGGACGATCACCGACGCCAAGACGGTCATCGGCCTGCTGACCGCCCTGCGGCGACTTGGCCGGTGAGCGAGGCGTTCCGCCCCGGGCTGCTCCACCGCCCCCTGCATCTGGCCCGCCGCCTCGCCGGTTCCCTCGTCGGTGGTGCTCCGTCCACCGACGACGAAGCCTGGGCGGCGCAGCACCTGCTGGAGGGCGAGTTGGCGTTGTGGCTCCGGATGTCCGACGCCGACCGCCGACATGCCATCGGGGTCGCCCGCAGGGTCGATGCCGCGTTGGACGGTCCCGGACGGCCCGTGTTGGCCGCGGCGCTGCTCCACGACGTCGGCAAGGTGACCAGCGGGTTGGGCACCTGGGCGCGGGTGGCGGCCACGCTGATCGGCGCCGTGACCTCGTCGGACCGGCACCGACGGTGGGCGGGTGGCGCCGGGCTGCGGGGACGGCTCGACAGCTACCTGCGCCACCCCGACGAGGGGGCGGACCTGTTGGCGGCCGTCGGCAGCGACCCGCTCACCGTGGCGTGGGCACGCGAGCACCACCGGCCGCCGGGCGACCGTCCGGGCCTTGTCGGCGCCGAAGGCCAGGAGTCGATCGGTCTCGCCGGGGTCGGCGGCCAGCTCGTGGTACCGCTCCTGGACGGGGCGCAGCAGTTCGATGACCGCCTCGGCGGTGGCCCCCTTGAGGTCGCCGTAGCGCTCGATGCCGGCGGCGGCCTCGGCGGGCTTGCGGCCCGTGGCGGCCCCGAGGATCGACAGCAGGTTCGAGACGCCCGGCTTGGCGGCCGGGTCCCAACGCACCTCGCCGTCGCTGTCGGTGACGGCCCGCTTGAGCTTCTTCTCGATCGCCGCCGGCTCGTCCAGCAGCGAGATCGACCCCTGGGGGCTGTCCTCCGACTTGGACATCTTGTTCTCTGGGGCCTGGAGGTCCATGACCCGCGCCCCGGCGGGGGGCACGACCGCCTCGGGGACCACGAACGTCTCGCCGTAGCGGGCGTTGAAGCGTTCGGCGATGTCGCGGGTCAGTTCGATGTGCTGGCGCTGGTCCTCGCCCACGGGCACCTGGTCGGTGTCGTAGAGCAGGATGTCGGCGGCCTGGAGGGCCGGGTAGGTGAACAACCCGCCGGAGATGAAGTCGGCCTGTTCGACCTTGTCCTTGAACTGGGTCATGCGGCGCAACTCGCCGAAGGCCGCCGTGCACTCCATGAGCCAGGCGCACTCGCTGTGCTCGTGGACGTGGCTCTGGACGAACAGCGTGCAACGTTCGGGGTCGAGGCCCACGGCGATCATCATCTGGGCCAGCGACAGCGTCGACGCCCGCAGCTCCTCGGGGTCCTGGGGGATGGTCAGGGCGTGGAGGTCGACGACGCAGTACACCGTGTCGGCCTCGTCCTGGAGGGCCACCCAGTTGCGCAGCGCACCCAGCAGGTTGCCGAGGTGGACCGAGCCGGACGGCTTGATGCCGGAGAAGACGCGAGACATGGCCGGCAGGGTACCGGGCGGTCCTGCGGCCTCGGGGCGGATTCCGGAGACGGCGCCGGCGGGGGAGGGGGTCGCGCCATGCACCGCGGATCGCACCGGACTCCCTAGGGTCTGGTGCCGTGAGCGTCACGGTCACCACCCCGGTTTTCGAGGGACCCTTCGACCTGTTGCTCCACCTGATCCTCAAGGAGGAGGTGGAGCTCTACGAGGTCTCGCTGTCCACGGTCGTCGATGCGTACCTGGCCGAGTTGACCCGTCTGGAGGACCTCGACCTCGAGGTTGCCACCGAATTCCTGCTGATCGCCTCGATCCTCGTCGAGCTCAAGACCCGGCGGCTGCTGCCGGGCGGCGAGGACCTGGACCTCGATGAGGAGTTCGCCGCCTGGGAGGAGCGCGACCTGCTCTTGGCTCGGCTCCTCGAGTGCAAGACCTTCAAGGACGCGGCGGTGATCCTGCGACGCCTCTCGGCCGAGGCCTGCCGGTCGCGGCCGCGACGCGCCGGCCCCGAGGACCACTTCTTTGACCTCACGCCCGACGTGCTCGAGGGGGTCACGCCCGACGATCTGCACCGGGCGTTCCTCCGGGCCCTCGAGCCGAAGCCGGTCGAGCGGGTCGACACCTTCCACATCGCCCCGATCCGGGTCAGCGTCGCGGACGCCGTCGTCGACCTGGTGACCGTGCTGCCGACCATGGGGCCGACCACGTTCCGCCGCCTCACCCGGCACCTCGACGAACGCCTCGAGATCGTGGTGCGCTTCCTCGCCGTCCTCGAGCTCTACAAGCAGGGGGTCATCGAGATCGACCAGGTGGGCGCCTTCGGTGACATCCACGTGACCTGGCGAGCCGACGCCGACCCCGCCGACGTCGAACTCGTCGACGCCTATGAGGGATGAGGCGAGCGGTTTGAGCGAACAGGGCGAGGTCGACGAGGTCGACCAGGACGCGGCGGTGCGCCGGGCGCTCGAGGCGATGCTCATGGTCGCCCTCGAGCCGGTGCAGCCGAACCTGCTGGCCCAGTTGCTCGAGGTGCCCACCGGCGACGTCGAGCGGATCTGCGATGCCCTGGCAGCCGCCTACGAGTCCGACGGCCGGGGCTTCGCCCTGGTGCGGGTGGCCGGTGGCTACCGCTACCAGAGCCACCCCGACCAGGCGGGGTGGGTCGAGCGGTTCCTGCTCGAGGGCCAGAACTCCCGACTCACCAGCGCCGCCCTCGAGACGCTGGCCATCGTGGCCTACAAGCAGCCGGTGTCCCGGGCGCAGGTGTCGGCGATCCGCGGCGTCGACGTCGACGGCGTCATGCGGACGCTCCAGCACCGCGGCTACATCACCGAGTTGTCCCGGGATCCCGGGCCGGGCAACGCCGTGCTGTTCGGCACCACCTCGTTCTTCCTCGAGCGCATGGGCCTCGACTCGGTCCACGAACTGCCGCCACTCGGCGAGTTCGTCCCGGGTGCGGAGGTCGTCGAGGCGCTCGAGCGCGGCCTGCGCGGCGCCCCGGACCTCGAGGTCCCGGGTGGCGGTGAGTCGATCGAGGAGCCCGTGGCCGAGGTGGAGCCGTCGGTTGCCGGGGTGCTCGACGCCGACGGTCCGCTCGAGGCCTGACCGGTCGTCCGACCGTGCCAGCGGCCGCCGACGCCGAGGGCGAGCGTCTCCAGAAGGTGCTCGCCCGGGTCGGGTTCGGGAGTCGCCGCGTCTGCGAGGACCTCATCGCCGAGGGCCGGGTCCTGGTCGACGGCGAGGTCGCCGAGTTGGGGCGGCGGGTCGACGCCGAGACCACCCGCATCCTCGTCGACGGCGCGCCGGTCGGGGTCCGGCCCGGCCTCGTCCACTACCTGCTGAACAAGCCGGCAGGGGTCGTGACGACCGCCGACGACCCGCAGGGCCGGCCGATCGTCGTCGACCTCGTGCCCGACGAGCCGCGGGTGTTTCCCGTCGGTCGGCTGGACCTCGATACGGAGGGACTCCTCCTCCTGACCAACGACGGCGACCTCGCCAACCGGCTCACGCACCCCTCCTACGGCGTGGAGAAGGAGTACGTCGCCCAGGTCGAGGGGACGCCGAGCCGGGCGGCGGTGCGACGCCTCCGCGAGGGCCTCAGCGGCCACGGCTGCCACCCGGCCCACGGGCACGGCCACGAACGTGACCTCGGCGGCGGCGTCCCAACCGGTGGCATCGAGGGCGCCGAGTTCGATTCCCCGGGCGCACTGTGCCGGATCGGCGTCCACGCCGCTGACGTGCCAGCCCTGCTCCCGCAGCGCCATCCCGACCGACCCCCCGATGAGGCCCACGCCGGCGATCGTGGCCCGCCTGCTCACCGGGAACCGCGCCCCGGGCGCGCGTGGGCCCTCACGGGACCGGGGAGGCGTGCCATGGCGCCGATGCTACCGGCCGCGCCCCACGCGGCTCGGTGGTTTCAGGCCTCGTCGGCGACCGCCCGCTCGAGGCTCCGCAATTCGGAGACCTCGAGGTGGCGCCAGGTGCCGGGCCGAAGCGAGCGGTCGGCCAACGGGCCGATGCGGGTGCGCACCAGTCGCACGACGGGGTGTCCGACGACGTCACACATCCGTCGGACCTGCCGGTTGCGGCCCTCGTGGATCGTCAGGCGCAGCACCGACGGCTCGATCAGGCTCACCTTGGCCGGCGCCGTCGGCCCATCGTCGAGGTCGA
>LUMJ01000994.1_pt1 | contig 16223 bp, 14 predicted proteins | sample 729631 | NCBI WGS metagenome assembly LUMJ01 (sample SAMN03860266, study PRJNA289734) | marine metagenome | biome: seawater column; feature: ocean; material: water; isolation source: Red Sea water column Station 22 - depth 500m | place: Saudi Arabia: Red Sea | collected 2011-10-15 | depth 500 m | reverse complement strand
GATTGTGTCTGTAGGGTGCGCAATAACGCCTTTCCTTAAATAATTTAAAGCCTTCCCTTTTGCGTCTATAGTCATTTTTTAGCTCTGGGATGGAATTCATCGTAGACTTTCGATAATTCCAGAAAATCTAAGTGCGTATATACTTGGGTGCTTTTAATGCTCTTATGACCCAGAAACTCTTGCACTGTTCTAAGATCATGGCTTGACTGCAGAAAATGAGTCGCAGCAGCATGCCGAATCATGTGAGGATGGACATTAACAGTTATACCTACTTGAAGAGCTCTTTTTTTGACAATATTTTGTACGGAACGAGGACTAATTCTGTGTTTTTTTTGATTTATAAATAGCGCAACATTTTCACAGCTAGGTCTCTTTTTTAAATACATTTCAACTGCATTAATGGCTGAACTTCCTATTGGCGAAAATCGAGTCTTTCCACCCTTGCCTTTCACCCTTACAAATCCCTCCTCCAGATCAAGATCATTGATATCGATGCCAACCAACTCGGAGATCCTCAATCCGCATGAATACATCAACTCTATCATAACCACCGCACGCAGCTCTGAAAACAATTCAGAACTCAAATTCGTCATTCTTTTAATGTCATCAAAATCAATTGTTTTTGGCAAAACTTGGTCAATTTTGGGAGTCTGGATAGAGATAACGCAATTCTCAACCAATACGCCTTGCTGCACCAGATAATTAAAAAAACCGCGTATCGAGGACAAATACCTTCTAATTGACCTTGCAGATACTCCTCGATGACGAAGCCCCATAACAAAAAGATTTAAAGTGTCAGCTTCAATATCTTGCCACTCGGTCACTGAATTTTCTAGACAAAAAGATAGAAACTTCAACAAATCCCTTCGATAGGCAGAAATAGTGTTCGAGGCATAAAGTTTCTCGATTTCGAGGTAGGCAACAAATTGATCGATTTGTTCGACTAAAATATGGTTTTGGTACTTGTTTTTTTCCTGATTGACCATATCTTAGCATTTTACGTTAAACAATAAAGGAATTCAGATGAGTCAAAAACAAACACATGCTTTTCAAACCGAAGTATCTCAACTACTTCACCTCATGGTTCACTCCTTATACTCCAATAAAGAGATTTTCTTAAGGGAGCTGATCTCGAATGCTTCAGACGCGATCGATAAACTCAAGTTTGAGTCACTATCCAATGATTCATTGGTTGAAGGAAAAGAGGAGCTGAATATCCATATTGATGTCGATAAAGAGGCTGGAACGATCACAATCAGGGACAACGGTATCGGCATGAACCCAGAAGAAGTGATGGAAAATATAGGCACCATAGCAAACTCGGGCACTCGAAAATATCTTGAAAGTCTTGATAATGACCAGGCTCAAGATTCGAACCTAATCGGACAGTTTGGAGTGGGCTTTTATTCTTCCTTTATAGTCTCAAATACAGTTACCCTTATAAGCCGAAAAGCTGGTGACGACAGGGCAAATGGAACCAAATGGGTATCCAAAGGAAAGGGAGAGTATTCCATCGAGACAATCGAAGTAGAGGATTGTGGAACATCGGTAACTCTTGATATCAAAAAAGCTGAAAAAGAATTCCTGGACGATTATCGAATTCGTGGCATTGTCTCTAAGTATTCAGACCATATAACTGTCCCGATTATGATGATCAAGTCTTCCGAAGATGAGAATCTTATTGAGTATGAGACAATCAACAAGGCAACCGCCTTTTGGGCTCAAGACAAGAAAGAACTATCTCAAAAAGATTACGATGAATTCTATAAATCATTAACCTATGATTTTGAAGGCCCTTTGACTCAAATTCACAATAAATTGGAAGGCAAACTAGACTATACATCCTTGCTATTTATACCCAGAAAGGCACCATTTGATATGTGGGAACCTAAAAGGAAAGGCGGAGTAAAGCTCTATGCCAAAAGGGTTTTTATCATGGAAGGCAATGAGGAGCTGTTGCCTCAATATCTTCGCTTTATCAAAGGTGTTATCGATACAGATGATTTATCGCTCAATATTTCTAGGGAAATTCTACAGGGAAGCAAGGTGGTTGATACGATCCGTAAAGCTTCCGTTAAACGCATCCTATCTACCCTAGACAAGATGTCAAAAAACAAGCCCGAGGATTATGCAATATTCTGGAAAGAGTTCGGTATGGTTATGAAAGAGGGAGTTGTTGAAGATTTTGCTAATAAAGACAAAATTTCAAACCTGTTGAGATTCGCCACGACTCATAATGATAGTGAAGATCAGACGGTTTCGCTTAAAGATTATGTTGAACGAATGAATGACGATCAAAAAGCTATCTATTACGTAACCGCTGACAACTATGTAGCCGCTAAAGGTTCGCCTCATTTGGAAATCTTTAAGCAAAAGGATATCGAAGTACTGCTTTTATCTGACCGCGTTGATGAGTGGCTTGTTGCGAATTTTGGTGACCATGAAAAGTTTCCTCTTAAATCAATCGCCAAAGGCGACCTAGAGGACCTGGATTCAAAAGAAGATAAGAAGAAAAAAGAAAAAACAGCCAAAGACTTTGAAAAAGTCATCAGCAAGGTACAAAAGATCCTTGAAAATCAAGTCAAAGAGGTCAAGGTTTCGAGTCGTCTAAGTGAATCCCCTTCCTGTCTTATTGCAGATGAAAACGAGATGGGCAGCAACATGGAACGTATCATGAAGTCACTAGGCCAAGATGTCCCAGAAACTAAGCCAATTCTTGAAATTAATCCAAAACATCCTTTGGTTAAAAAACTCAAAACCAAGGTCGATAAAGACCTAGTGAAGGTTTTATTTGACCAAGCGGTACTTAGTGAAGGAGGTCAAATTAAGGAACCTGCTGAGTTTGTGAAGCGCATGAATAAGCTCATGCTTGGATAATTAATATTGATATGATGAAAAGCTCGATCAATCGGGCTTTTTATTGTAAGGCTTAATACCTTTAAGAATACCTCTTAGAATCGACACTTCCTCTTTTTCTGGATAACTGCGACCAAATAATCTCCGAAGTCGTCGCATTAGCAGGCTTTTGGGTCGATTCTCATCAAAATAATCAATATGATCGAGCACCTGTTCAAGATGAATATAAGGATTACCAGGAATTGTCATGAGTATGTGGCACAGGTCTATTTCTTTATTGGTAAGTCCAAAATTCTCGGTCCCAAAAATTACAGCGACCTGTTGTTTGGTTTTAGCGAGAGTTTTTTGTATTTCTTTACAAGTGTCTAATACATCCATCTGCTTCCACTTAATGTTGCGCTGACGGGCACTTGCTCCTATAACCAAATGCACTCCCTCTAACGCTTCCTCTAAAGAGCTACAAACAACGGCATTTGATAAAACATCGTCTGCACCGCTAGCTCTAGCAGTTGCAGCAGCAGAGGGATATTTATTAGGATTAACTAAAAACAATCGTGATAGAGACATATTTTTCATAGCCCTTGCGGCTGCTCCAATATTGCCAGGCTCTGTAGTATCCACCATGACAATCCTCACTTTATCAAAAGCCGGCGAGGTATAATTCGACTCTTTAATTAATTGGCTCATTAACCATGCATCCTACCGTTAATATCGCAGTTCGAGCTGCCCGTGCAGCTGGTGATGTTGTCCTCAGGTATCACAACCAGATCGATTTACTGACCATCGAAAGCAAGTCGAACAATGACTTTGTTTGCGAGGTCGATAAAGCAGCTGAAAATGCCATTATAAACGAGATTAAAAAAGCCTTTCCGGAACATTCGATTTTAGGGGAAGAGACGGGCGAGATTCTAGGAGATAGTTCTTATCAGTGGGTTATTGACCCTTTAGACGGAACAACAAACTATTTGCATGGCTTTCCGCAATATGCCATCTCTATCGCTTTATTTGAAAAAAAGACTTTAACCCATGGTGTTGTTTATGATCCTTTCAAAGAAGAGCTTTATACTGCCTCCAAGGGTGAAGGTGCCTACCTTAATGACGAGAGAATGAGGGTTACCAGTACGAATGGTCTTCAAAACACACTAATAGGAACAGGTTTTCCTTTCAGACATCCACAACACCTAGATTGCTACCTAAAAACCTTTAAAGCCATACACCCTCATGTTTCTGGTATTCGTAGAGCAGGATCTGCTGCACTTGATCTAGCTTATCTAGCTGCTGGACGTTTGGATGGTTTTTGGGAAATTGGACTTAACATCTGGGATATAGCTGCTGGCTCATTATTAGTTAAAGAGGCAGGTGGTTTTATAGGGGATTTTTCAGGTAGAGATCAATATATGGAGACTGGTAACGTCGTTGCAGGCAATGCGGAAGCATATAAAGCACTTTTAAAGACAATACACCCTCATCTAAGTGACGAATTACAGAGATAGTACATAATATAACGATATCAAAAAAATCTTTGAGTATTGCCTTTTGGTAGTTGACGATTATTTGCTTTACCTAATAGTTAATTGCTGACTATGGATGTTAGAATTTTTTGGCAACATTAGATACACAATCGCTGGGCTTTTAGACTCTGTAGAAGGAATTTTTGAAGAATCTTCAGCTGGATAGGCGGTTCTTCTCATTTCTGTGTTCATATGACCTGGGTCAAGTGAATTTACTCTAATATTTGTTTTTTCCAGTTCTTCCGAAAGCGTTTTAGAAAAACCCTCAATACCAAACTTACTTACTCCATAAGCGCCCCAATAAGCTTTTGCCTCTCTGCCCTGTTCTGCTGACAGAAACAATATTCTTGCATCGTCAGATTTGTTGAGTAATGGAATCAAGAACTGTGTCAACATAAAAGGCCCATTCAAATTGATCTGCAACGTGGAGTACCATAATTTGATGTCGTATTGGTCAACCGGCATCATCGTACCTAGAATGGCGGCATTATGAATTAGACCATCGAGCTTTGCAAATTGCCTAGATCCCGGCCCAGCATGATTACCGTTGCCCCAGCCTTGGATAGGTCCATTGTCATGGCTAACCCGAAGCCTCGATTTGCACCCGTCACCAATATAACCTTGCCGTTAAGTTCTCCTTCTCTCACCTTGTGATTTGAAGGAATTATCACTCACTCAATTCCTTTTTTGGAGCTACGCCAAGGGTTTTAATTTTTTCAGCTCTGCCAATTAAATTACCCTTACCAGTTGAGAGCTTCTTTCGTGCTTCTGAATATCCTTCTTTAGCCTTGTCTAGATGCCCTTCTACCCTATCCAGCTCTTCAACGAAAAGTGCTAGTTTGTCATACATAGCGGCGGCCTGTCTCGCTATCTCTTCAGAGTTTTTGTTTTGATTGGCAGTTTGCCACATAAAATTGACCAACTTTAAACTCATACTCAGTGATGATGGTGAAACCAACAAAATGTTCTTTTTCAGGGCGTCGCTATGCAAGCTCTGTTTTTTGTTGTATGCGCTCAAAAGAGCACCTTCGATTGGGATGAAAACGAATATAAAATCAAGCGTTTTAACACCTTCTAGGTTTTCGTATTCCTTGATACTTATGTTTTTAATCTGGTTTGCGATTGAATTAACATGTTTGTCCAGTGCTTCTTCGTTTGATGTATCTGCAATATAATCTTTATAATCTTTAAGAGAGACTTTTGAATCGATAACGATATCCTTTTCATCGGGCAAATGCAGTATCACATCAGGCTGAAATATTTCACCAGTTTCACTTTTCATTTTTTTCTGAGTGTCAAACTCATGACCCTCCCTAAACCCAAAGCTTGTCAACATTGAGCTTAATATTTCCTCTCCCCAATTGCCTTGTTGTTTGTTGTCATAAGTCAATGCATTAGCGAGTTCCTGAGCAGTTTGCTGGGTCTCTAAATTGGCTTTATGCAAACCCTTTATTTGCTCGCCAAGGGTGGTGCGTTCCTTGAGCTGATCTCTCGTGATTGACTCAATTCTTTCTCTAAAGCTTTTCAATTCAGTTTGTAAAGGGGTCAGCAGTTCTGAATTATCATCCTTAAGCTTGTCACGATTATTTTTGAGAATATCAGATGCTAGAGTTTTGAAGTCAGTATTGACTTGTGATTTTAGTTGATCAACAAATGCCAATTTCTCGGCATAATTCTTTTCTTTCTCATCAAGCGTAGTCTTAAGTTGAATGTTTTTTTCACTTAAATTGAGCAGTTTTTTGTTGAGAAAATAGTAACTAGCAAAAGCGCCAATCACTAGAGAAACTAGTCCAATTACTATATCCACAAAACTCTCCCTGGATTCAAAATTTTATTAGCTCCTTCATCGTCATCACTGACTCTATTGAAAAACATGGATTGACCATCAACAATGTTAGTAAAATTTTAAATAAAACAACAATTAAATTATAACGTTAACCCTCTACTAACTATGCTGTTTTTAAGATCTTTATTGTATTTTATTGGCTCAATTGCCAGTGTCATTTTGATTGCCTTTTTTAGCCTGTTGTTTGTATTTTCACCCTACTCAATACGCTATAAAGTGATTTCAAAATGGGCATTTTTCTGTATTTGGTGGTTAAAAATTACACTGAATATAAAAATCAATATCATTGGTAAAAATAATATTACCGATTCACCATGTATTATCGCCTCAAACCATCAATCAACCTGGGAAACGCTAGCGTTCCAAACGATCTTTCCAGCGCACACATGGGTCCTGAAAAAAGAACTCCTATGGTTGCCTATTTTTGGCTGGAGTCTAGCCCTTCTAAAGCCCATAATTATTGACAGAGGAGATAAATTTCAATCAATCAAGAAAGTTATTAATCAGGGCAAGGACAGATTAAATAATGGCATCTTTGTCGTCATCTTTCCTGAAGGAACAAGACAACCATGGGAAAGATTGGGCGATTATCAAAATGGTGCTGCAGCGATTGCAAAATCTTCTGGACACAAGATTCTCCCTGTTTACCATAATGCTGGAAAACTATGGCCAAAGGGTAGCTTTATCAAAAAACCAGGTGTTGTAACGGTCATTATTGGCGAACCCATATTGGCCTCTGATGGCTCTGCGGAAGAGATAACTGGCAAAATAAAAAATTGGACGATTGAGCAGTCAAAAAAACTATAATGATTGTGCTATATTTGAATATGAATTATGTCGAAAACTGAATACAGATTATTTCACCAAAGAACTGCTGAAAAAATTAGGGATGAAGTCAGTCGTCTAAGGGATTCACTGCTTTTTGGTAGCGAGAAAAAAGTACATAAATTTGGTAATGTAGATGTTACTTGCGATATTGCCACTCTCGAAATTCTTCTATCAGACTACATCCTTGATTATGAAAATTCTGAAGCAACAGAAAGGCAATTGACTACCAGGCAAGAATGGCATGATTTTTTGAGCAAAACAGAACATCTTAGCTATAACGAATGTCTTTTGATACTTTTGGGTGTTAGTCCTACACTTGCCGACCTTCTTGAGCCGAAATTATACAAAATTAATTTGATAAACGAGGGTGAACTCCATGGTGAACCTTTAAGTCTAATTTTTTTTCAGAGAGTTGAAAATCACCTACTCAGAAACAAGTTCGGCGCTAAAAAAATAAACACTCAAGAATTTATTGATTGGGCTCTTGAAAATAGGCTTTTAAGGCAAAATATTGAAGAAGTTTAAGTATAAAAAATCGACTCAGCTTGCTTGAAGCTCTTTCAAATAGACGCTCGATTTGCGTTGATGGTCATAGCTTGTCTGGCGAGTGAATGGCAAATCACTGATGGCTCCCTCTATAAATCCGTGCCGAAGAAAAAACCTACCCCCATACTTAGTAAGCGCAAAAATACCAATAAGCTCCAAGCTAGATGCCCTTTTCATAATTTTTTCCATTAATTGTGAGGAAACATCGGTATTGTGGTACTTTTTATTGACCGCCAGAGCGTAGATTTCGCCTTTCCTTTCATCTTTGTAGTGCCTTAGTCCTGCGCAGGCGACTATTTGGTTGCCTTCATTAATAAAAACAAAGTCCTCAAGGCATTCATTGAGTTGCTCGTAACTTCTTTTTAACAACTTGCCTTCATCGACATAGGGTTGCATTAAATCGATTAGTTGTGTGATCTTGCTCAAGTTAAACCCTTAAATTGACAATAGAACCGCACTATTTTAGTCTAAAATTTGTATTTTTTTGCTCATTTAAAAGAGATGCCAAATAATAGAAAATTTTCCTCAGTAGTTGTTGACGGTTATGAACGTGCGCCTTCTCGTGCTATGCTCTATCCAGTTGGATTCAAAAAAGAAGACTTCAACAAACCTCAGGTCGGTATTGCTTCAACCTGGTCAATGGTGACGCCTTGCAATATGCACATAAACACTCTGGCCGATGAGGCAGAAAAAGGCATCAATAATACTGGAGGCAAGGCTGTAATTTTTAACACGATAACCGTTTCAGACGGTATCTCCATGGGATCTGAAGGAATGAAGTATTCGCTCGTTTCACGTGAAGTCATTGCCGATTCAATTGAAACCGTTGCAGGAGCCCAAGGGTTTGATGGCGTAGTGGCAATCGGAGGTTGTGATAAAAACATGCCGGGATGTATTATAGGCATGGCTCGACTCAATCGTCCTGGAGTTTTTGTTTATGGTGGAACCATACAGCCAGGTAGTAATCACACCGATATTGTCAGTGTTTTTGAGGCAGTTGGTAAGCGTGCTAATAATGACATTAATGATATTGAACTAGAGCAAATCGAATCAACAGCCATTCCTGGACCTGGTTCTTGTGGTGGCATGTATACTGCAAATACGATGGCTTCAGCGATTGAGGCATTAGGCATGAGCTTGCCTAACTCTTCATCGCAAGATGCGGTCTCAGAAGATAAAAATAACGACTGCTTCCGTGCCGGGGAAGCGGTAGTCAACCTTCTCAATAAAGACATCAAGCCAAGCGACATTATGACTAAAAAAGCATTTGAAAATGCGATTACTCTGATCATTGCACTTGGAGGCTCCACTAATGCGGTTCTTCACTTGATCGCAATGGCTGACGCTACTGGTGTTGACTTAAATATCGATGATTTCACCCGAATCGGAGCCAAAGTGCCGGTCCTTGCAGATCTCAAGCCTTCTGGCAAGTATATGATGAGTGAACTGGTCAAAATTGGTGGAACACTACCGTTAATGAAAATGCTTTTAGATGCTGGCATGCTTCATGGGGATTGCCTAACGGTAACAGGAAAGACTGTTTCTGAAAATTTAAGAGACGTTAAACCCTACTCAAAGGAACAAAAAATTATAATGCCTTTAAACAATCCCATCAAAAAGGATTCCCACCTTAGAATTTTGCGAGGCAATTTAGCTCCAGAAGGGTCGGTTGCAAAAATCACCGGCAAAGAAGGTTTAACGTTTCAAGGCAAGGCGAAAACATTCTCATGTGAAGAAGACGCACTCCAGGCTATCCTTAAAGACAAAATAATCGAAGGTGATATCATCATCATCAGATATGAAGGGCCAAAAGGAGGACCAGGTATGCGTGAAATGTTGGCTCCCACTTCTGCCGTAATGGGTAAAGGGCTGGGAGGAAAAGTTGCTTTAATCACCGATGGTAGGTTTTCGGGAGGAACGCACGGTTTTGTTGTAGGCCATATAACACCTGAAGCCTTTAGTGGGGGTATACTTGCGGTCGTAGAGGATGGTGATGAGATCCTAATCGATGCAGAAAATAATCTCCTTGAACTTCTAGTTGACAAATCCATTATCGACCAAAGATTATCAAATTGGCAAAAACCGAAACCTCGGTACACAAAAGGAGTATTAGCTAAATACGCCAAACTTGCTCAGTCTGCATCGAGGGGGGCGATAACTGGATAATCAGTTGTTTAATAATTAATTATTAAATTAAGCTTAGAGCCTAATCTACAAGGACAAAATCAATTTTTCGATCATCCAAATTTACCGAGGCCACCTTTACTTCAATCAGGTCACCTAGACGAAAAATTTTTCCAATCCTATCACCAATCAGCTGATGATGGGTCTCGTCATAAACATAGTAGTCGTCCTTTAGATCTCGGACCGACACCATACCTTCCACAAAAATTTCGGAAAGCTCAACAAAGAATCCAAATCCTGCCACTCCAGAAATAACTCCACCAAATTCTTGTCCTACTTTATCCCTCATATACTCACACTTGAGCCACTGCTCAACATCTCTGGTAGCATCGTCAGCACGCCTCTCTGTCATAGAGAGGTGGGAGCCAATTTCACTCATTTTATTGGATGGCGATTTCGATTGATTATTTAAGACACGTTTAATGGCTCGATGAACCAAAAGATCAGGGTAACGACGAATAGGTGAAGTAAAGTGGGTATAGTCTTCGAAAGCAAGACCGAAATGTCCCTCATTGGATGGCGTATAGACAGCCTGTTTCATTGTTCTCAAGACAACTGTCTTGATGATATTTTCATCGTCCCTTCCTCTGGCATTTTTTAATACCTTGGCAAAATCCCGGGACTCCGGTTCGCTACCACCTTCCAAGGTCAGTCCAACCGCCGAGAGAAATTGTCGGGTGACTTCAATTTTTTCAGAGGTGGGCTTGGGATGTATCCGGTAAAGGAAGTCCTCATTGTGTTTCCTTAAGAATTTTGCGCTTGACTGGTTCGCCATCAACATGCACTCTTCAATTAATTTATGTGCATCATTTCTTTTGCGAGCAACTATACTGTCAATCTTTCCTTTATCGTTAAACAATATTTGAGTTTCGATTCTATCGAAATCCATAACGCCCCGCTTTTGACGTGAAATTCTAAGTGTCTTATATAGACCATACAAAAACTCAATATTATCAATCACATTGCTATAAGTATTTCTAAAGATACTTTTTTTGTTTTCTAGGATCTCGCTAACCTGACTGTAGGTTAGTCGTGCATGAGAAAACATCAGAGCTGGATAGAACTTATAGTCGATCAATCCACCCAAAGAATCGATATTCATCTCGCATGCCATACAGAGTCTTTCTACATTTGGATTCAAAGAACACAAGCCATTCGATATTGCCTCCGGAAGCATCGGAATAACTCGGTGCGGGAAATATACCGAGTTACCTCGATCAAAGGCTTCAATATCAAGAGCTGAGCCTTCCTTAATATAATGAGAAACATCGGCAATCGCAACGATAAGCTTCCAGCCATTTTCAGAGGGTTCAGCATATACAGCATCATCAAAATCTCTGGAGTCATCACCATCAATCGTAATTAACTGAAGGTGGGTTATATCAACCCGACCTTTTTTATCTTTCAAAAGAACTTTATCTGGTAATTTCTTTGACTCAGACAACGCATCATTACTAAACGTAGATGGAATTTGATGACGGTGAAGTGCTGAATCTATCTCCACGCCTTCGTCTAGATAGGTACCAAGAATATCAGTCACTCTGCCTGTGGCATCAGAGTCAAGGGTAGGCGAAGATAAAATCTCAACAATCACTACCTGGTTGTCCATACACTCCTTTAATAGTTTTGTGATTTTAATATTGTGTTTAATCCTTCTATCGTCAACCACTACATAAGGATATTGGCCATCTAGATGGAGTCGTCCAACAACGGTTTTAACGGTTTCGATAACCTTAACGACTTCGGCGTCCAATTTACGGTTGAGCAATCGACTCCATTCCTGTTGCAACTAAGCTCCTTGTCTCTCACCATCGCTTTGAGGCGTTTATCAAGAGGTTTTTTCAAATCGTCGGTCAAAGAAAACAACTCAAATAGCTGGCGTTTGCTTCTTGGTTTTTCTTGAATAAAACTTAGGATATGTTCGCGAGACGGGATTGGGCTTTGGTATTTTTCCGCTTCTCGATCATAGTGAGGGTCAGACATAATGTGCTAAGTATATAGCAAGCTCCTTACTGAAAAGAGTCAATCAAAAGGATTTTGTATAATCAGGGTTTGATCTCGATCCGGACCTGTCGATAAAATATCCACAGGAAGCTGGCTCAATTCTTCGAGCTTCCTTATATAGTTTTGTGCTTCGATTGGTAATTCGTCAAAAGAGCTTGTACCGACTGTAGAGCGATTCCATCCTGGCATTTCAATATAGACCGGTTTTGCAATGCCGTAACCTTCAGCTGAGAATGGAGGGGTTGAAGTCCTCTTACCATCAATTTCGTATGCCACACATATCTTAATTGAATCCAATCTATCAAGAACATCCAGTTTTGTTAAACAGATACCACTCACTGCGTTCAGCTTAAAGGAGCGATTTAATATCACCAAATCAAGCCAACCGCACCTTCTCTGTCGTCCAGTGGTAGCTCCGAATTCATGGCCTCTGGAGCAAAGCTCCCTGCCAACCGGATCACCTTCGTCGGTAGAAACATCGTAATTAAGCTCTGTCGGGAACGGGCCACCGCCAACCCTTGTTGTATAAGCCTTCACTATGCCTAATACGTAGTCTATGTCACGAACTCCAATTCCAGAACCAGTGACAGCACCGCCCGAAGTCGTATTGGAAGACGTCACAAAGGGGTAGGTTCCTTGATCTATATCCAATAAGGTCCCCTGAGCGCCTTCAAATAGGATATTTTCGCCCTTTGACATTCTCGTATGGATTTCTTCTGCTATATCAACAATCATCGGTTTTACGATACTTGCTTGGCTAATAGCCTCGTCTAGCGTTTTTTGGTAATCAATTGCTTCTTGGCTGTAATAATTTTTCAGCGTAAAGTTGTGATATTCCATCACTTGCTTAAGTTTTTCAGAAAAAAGGGTCTCATCAAATAAATCACCAACCCGAAGTCCACGACGGGCGACTTTATCTTCATAGGTAGGTCCAATACCGTTGCCCGTGGTTCCAATCGCCACAGCACCTCTATAGGCTTCACGAGCATTATCTAGTGCAATATGGTATGGCAGAATTAATGGACAGCCTGGGCTTATCCTTAATCGGGATTTAACTTCAATCCCAGACTTTTCTAGCTCACCTATCTCTTTTAGCAGTGCAGACAAGGATAAGACAACACCGTGTCCAATGAGGCACTCTACATTATTTCTAAAGATCCCTGAAGGAATTAAATGGAGAACTGTTTTATTTCCATCAATGACCAATGTATGGCCAGCATTGTGGCCTCCCTGGAAGCGAACTACAGAACCAACTTTATTGGTCACCAGATCAACTATCTTGCCTTTTCCTTCGTCTCCCCATTGAGTGCCAATAATGACTACATTTTTGCCCACGTCATTCCTTCAACTTCCATTCATCATGATTCTTGATAAAATCAACATCAGTTGAGCCTGCAAGATCTGTTTGAATGGAATATCCCTTAGATCTTAAGTCATCAATTAAAGATATTAATTTAGGATCATCTAGATTTGGAGCATTTAATGTCTTATTCCTTTTTGCAGTTTGTACACACTGCTGAATTAAAAACTTCAAGTCAAAAGAAAACCCTGTTGCAGCCCTTGATGAGCCAAAAGCTTGACTTAGACCGCCATATCTTCCCCCTTGAGCAAGCGCCTTGGAGAAATTAGGATGATAAGCTGCAAAAACAATGCCATTATGATATTCGTAAGCTTTTTCCTCTCCAAGATCAAACATCAATTTAATATCTTGACCCTTAAAACGATTGTTCAACTCTTTAAGGTCATTTATTGCTTTCAGAACATCCGGAAGATCTTTAAAAAGCATCACTGCTTCAGCAAGAACTCTTTCGTCACCAACAAAGCTAATCAGTGCATGAAATTTATCCTTCTCCCTAATATCTTTATTCTCAAGAAAGTCATCCAAATCAGGGATCGATTTACGCCTAAAAATATCCCTTAGAGAAGAAACATCATCACTGTTCAGCAATGCTGAGTGACATAAGGAATTGAATATTGCTGTATTACCTACGCTAAGAGTTAAATCATTAATACCAAGCAATGATAGTGAAGCAACCATTAATAAAATGACCTCAATATCACCATCTATTCCTGTATAACCATAAAGCTCTACTCCAGCTTGAATGGGGGAGCGTGAGGCATAAAAATCATCTGACTTTGTTTGCAGAATTGAGTTAATGTAGCAATAACGGTTAATTTGCTCTAATTCATTACGTTTAGAGTTAATTCTAGCAATCTGTGGAGTAATATCGGAGTGCACGCCAAGCATACGTTCACTGCTTGAATCTAAGAATTTAAAGGTTTTTTTGTCTACAGATTCTGAGTTTAAAATCAGTGACTCGATATACTCAACCATTGGAGGTACAACGAGCTCATAACCCCAACTTTGGTATAAATCAATAAGAAGGCGTCTATTAAACTCAAAAGTGACCGCTTGTTCACCAGTGAGCTCATCTATGCCCTCAGGTAATTGCCAATTATTCATTACAAATAATTAATCCGTAGGATTAAAGTGTCGGAAGAATTCTGAATCTGGATTAAGTACTAAAATATCACCTTGCTCGTTAAACGATTTTTTGTATGACTCAAGCGAACGATAAAAGGAGTAGAAATCAACATCTTGGCTATAGGCTTTAGCGTAGTTGCTTGCTGAAATAGCGTCGCCTTCACCTCGAATCTTTTCGGAATCTCTGTAGGCATTGGCGAGGATGATTGTTCTTTCCTTGTCTGCGAAGGCTTGAATCTTTTCAGCTTCCTCAGCGCCCTCAGACCGATACTTGTTAGCAAGACCTTTTCTTTCCGTCTCCATACGACTATAGACAGAATTTCTAACTTCCTGAGACAGCTCAATACGTTTGATACGTACATCTACAACCTCAATGCCATATTCATCTTCAGCGATCTCCTTAAGTTTACTTTTAACGCTAGCCATAATAGCTTCCCTTTCATCTGAAACCACCTCAATTATGGTACGTTTTGAAAATTCACTCCTTAGAGCATCTTGATTATTTTGTGCAAGCCTGAGGTTAGCTTGTGCCAAAACACCACCAGTAGAAATGTAGAACTTCTGAGTGTCAACAATACGCCACTTAACAAAGGAGTCCACTACCAGATTCTTCTTTTCAACGGTCAGAAATGATTCTGCCGCTGAATCCAAAGTTTGAATACGTTTATCGAACCAGACAACGTTGTTCACAAAAGGGGTTTTGAACTTCAGACCAGGGTCGTTTTCGATGGATACAATTTCACCCAATCGTAACTTAAGTGCAACCTGGGTTTCTTTGACAATGTATAAACTAGAACTCAACAGGATTGCTACCACTACAGCTAAAACTAGAATTATTTTATTTCTCATCTGTTCTCCCTTGAGCGTAATACACTTCCATCATTATTCTGAGTTGACGGAGTATCTTTAAAAGTTTTGGTGCCTGATGACGAACTTGATGATCTTGAAGAATTGATTAATTGGTCTATCGGTAGATACATCAAAGAATCAGAATTTGAGTCTACAATAACTTTGCTAGTAGAATTCAAAACCTCTTCAAGTGTCTCTCTATATAGTCTCTCTTTGGTCACAACTGGTGCCTTCAAGTATTCGGTGAGAATTTGATTAAATCGGTAAGCTTCACCTTCGGATTTTGAAACCACCTGAGATTTATAGGCTTCAGCTTCAGCTATAAGTCTCTGGCTCGCACCACGCGCCTTAGGAACAATGTCGTTGGCATAAGCTTTCGCTTCGTTAATGTACCTTTGTTCATCTTCTCGAGCCTTGACAACATCATCGAAGGCAGCTTTAACCTGTATTGGCGGCTGCGCGTCTTGCATGGTAACTGCGGTAATTACTAGACCGGTATTGTATTCATTAAGTAAACCTTGGGAAGAACTCTTAACCTCTTGTGCAACCTGTTCACGGCCTGTCGTTAGGACATGGTCCATGGTGTTGTCACCTACCACTTGTCTAATCACACTCTGGACAACATGGCTCAAGGTCAATTCAGGGTTAAAGACGTTAAATAAATAAGCCTGGGCATCTGCAATTTTATACTGCACGGCCAACTTTACATCAACCATATTCTCGTCTTTTGTCAACATCAGTGACTCAGAGCTGACAGCACCGCTGTAAGATGAGTTCTGGATATTTCTGAAACCAATTTCTGCGGCACGTATCTGTTCCACATTGACCTTATATACTGATTCAAACGGATAAGGAATGCGCCAATGCGGGCCCTGGTCGGTAGTTTTTTGGTATGCTCCGAATCGTAAGACAACCCCTTTTTCGGCCGGATCAACAATATAGATGCCGGACAGAAGCCAAAGCAACACAGCAAGTATTACGAAGTATTTAAAGCTACCTTTCGCAGCTTTGTTTATACTACCTTTACCGGAAGAGCCACCACCGAACCTTGTATTAAACTTGTTCTTAAAGTCTTTGATGACTTCGTCTAGTTCTGGAGGTGTTTGGTTATTAC
>LUMJ01001173.1_pt1 | contig 16237 bp, 19 predicted proteins | sample 729631 | NCBI WGS metagenome assembly LUMJ01 (sample SAMN03860266, study PRJNA289734) | marine metagenome | biome: seawater column; feature: ocean; material: water; isolation source: Red Sea water column Station 22 - depth 500m | place: Saudi Arabia: Red Sea | collected 2011-10-15 | depth 500 m | reverse complement strand
GGACTTTTCGTTGCGGCAAAGATTGAAGGAATGCCGACAATCAAAACTACTGACCCAATCTTTTGGAAGATGTGTGTCTTCTCAATTAGTGTTTGACGCCATTTTAGGGGAGCATAGTTTTCTTTATCCTGCAATGCATGACCGATTTCATGGCAGACAATTGAAATACTTGTGATACTTTTTTTATCCAAACGGTCTTTAACAATGCAAACTCTTTTTTCACTAGGGTCATAGTGGTCCCCTTTTTTAACAGACTCAATTTCAACATTCTTAAGTTCATTTTGAGCAATAATCTTCTTCCCAAATTCTTGTCCTGTAAACGGCATGTCAGACAAATGTTTATCATTTTTTCTAAAAGTATATTGAACCCATAAGTTGGGGGCAAACAAAGCCAAAAATGGTAAGGCATACATAATTAATTTTACCATTAATTTTATTTATACCACCATTCCCCCAAAGATTAAGAGGGTTATTTTTAGGTTAACACATGGTTTTATTGGGGGTGTGGTTAAGTGTATGAGTAAAAAACTTGAAGGATTATTTAGTTTGAGAATCTTTTAAATACGGTAATTTTTCACGAACGAGTTCAATTTTTTTGGTATCTATTTCAGCAATAATTAACCCTTCTTTTTTTTTAGCATTACATATATCCAAACCATCTGGGCCAATAATTTTACTTTCTCCCAAAAAATTAATTTTGTTTAATCTTCCAGTATAATTTGCGTAAACAACAAACACCCCATTTTCAAAAGCTCTGCTTCTTGCTATATATCGAGAGGCAGCTGGCCAAAGCGAAGATTGGGCTGTTGGTGCGATAATTAATTTGGCTCCCTTTAAAGCAGCTTTTCTAATAAGCTCGGGAAATTCTAATTCATAACAAATAACTATTGCTGTTTTAATTCCCTTAAATCTAATTAATGAATCTTTTTTTCCTTTATTAAACATTTTGTTTTCATTCGAAGTAGGAGGTAAATATTTTTTACGATGATTGATTAGTGATTTACCCTTATTACTAATAAGTTGAACGGAATTATAAATTTTTTTCTTATAGGATTCTGGATAGCCATATAAGATAGCTGTTGAATATTTTTTACTTATACTAACTATGCTTTTTGAAAAATTACCATTTTTAGGTTCTCTTAAACTTTTTATTTTTTTTTGATTACCATATCCTGATGAAAATAATTCAGGACAAATAACTAGGTCTAAGTTTCGATATTTTGCTAGATATTTTTCTAATTTAATGATTTTTTTTGATGGTAATTCGTTTGTAATTTTGTATTGAAATACACCTATCTTAACCTTCATATAAATACTTATACCACCATTCCCCCAAAGGTTAAAAGAGAGGAATGTTGAGGGGAAAGTAGATACTATCCTTTAAAGTCTGGAATATCAAGTTGAGGAGGCTTAATACCTGCTTGGGATAACATGTTGTGTACTTGACCGCGATGATGAGTTTGATGATTAAACAGAGTCATGAGGATGAAGTTGATAGTATAGGTGTGCACTGTTGTATCAAAACTTTTATAAGTAATTTCCGTGTTAATATTTTCCACCGATAGATTATTAACTAAATCAACCAAGTGCTCATCTTTTTTCATTCGTGCCTCTTCTAAATCATCAATATTATCATGAAGGATTTGATCCATACTTCTGATGTTATGGTCTTTTCCCTCAATGCGTGAAATGTATAAATTATCTACAACTAACAAATGGTTTAGCGTACCGTGAATGGAGGTAAAAAATGCTTTTCTGTCTTTTTTGTATTCACTTTCATCTAATTTCTTACAAGATGAGAAGATCTTCGTATTTGCCCATGCATTAAAATCGGCAAGTAACTGAAAATTTTTAATAATTGTCATTGAGATATCATTCTAACATCAGCCACGAGGAATGTTGAGTGGTTAATTATATAATTATTTAAGAGTATAGTTGTTAAGATTTTTTTTCTTGCAGAATAATAAGACTCTCTTTAGTAATTTTTGCTGCACTATATACAACAAGTAAGCCGATCATAGTTCCTACAATCAAGTCTGGCCAGTTTGTCCCTGTTCTCATAATTAACAAACCTGCTATTATAATTAAAAGATTGCCTAATGCATCATTTCTACAGCAAATATAAGCACTCTTAAGATTCACATCTTTGTTCTTGTAGGTTAGCAATAAAAGTGTTGAAAGTATATTGCCAATGAGAGCTATAGCACCAATCAAAGTAATGGGAATATGATGCGGTACTTGTCCAGTAATGAAGTTGTTGCCAACATGATATAGTGTTAGAAAACCAAACGCCATCCATATTGCACATTTCACTAGTGCTAATTTTGCCTTAGCAAGCTTGCTGGCTGTTATTAGAAAAATAGATGAACCTAAAATAATTGCGTCTCCTAAGTTGTGGGCACTATCTCCTATTAATGAAGCTGATTGTACCAGAAAGCCGTAATAAATTTCTGCTGCAAACAGAACAAAATTAATTACAAAACATATAATCAAGGCGTTTCGTTGACAAGCAAGACAATCTTCAATTTTATCACATTCGTCGTCAAGACAGATGCGGATATTATATTTGGCCATTATTATTAATTATCATCTATGCAGAGAAATGTTGAGGGTAAATCCATCGCTATTCCCGCAAAGCTATAAGAGGGTTATTATTAGGCATAAGCAATCCACAAACTAGTTAATATTATTGGATTATATTGGTTAAATCGGTTTTCTTTCATTACTTTTTCAGGAAATGTATAATGAGATAAGAGAATGTTGGAAAAATTATTAATAATTTGTTGTTATTTTGATTACCATCCCAAAACCAGATTGGTGGATGTTAAAATGGGGTTTGGACCTTCAGGCAAGATTGAAAAGGTTGAGTGTCAAATTTGTAAGAAAGTTTACATTCGTGACAATAAAGGCATCAATCTAAAAATAGTTCTGATAGTCATTTTACTGTTTTTTCTATTTATGTTGCTCTTTTAGTGTGGATAAAATTATTCTTAGCCCAGTAAACCCTATATTTCTTGGGAATTATTTTTCTCTATAATGCTTGTGGTTAATTCAAAAGAGCATACGCTTACTAATGAAGATAGGAGGGTATTATTGATACCGCCAGTTGTCTGATGGGTGGTGGCCACAACCAACATAATTTTAAACAATAGAGCAGACCTGTTTCACAGGCCTCGCATTAGGTGATGAGCCGAAATATACCCCAATCAACACGACGTGTTATTGGGGTTTTTTATTTTTTATAGGGCTTCAATTTCTCCAATACTTTTATCGTGCAATCAATGATGTCATTAATGCACTGGGCTACTATATCTTCTTTTCTAGAAGTATTGGCCTTGTTTTTAGTCTTCTTTTTGGTTTTCTTCTTTTTAGCAGCCATAAGTTTTCTCTATCACTATGCAGATACTTAATCCATAAATAAAAGTTTTCCGAGGCATACAAGGACGTGCCCGCGGCGATTATCAACAGGGGGAGTAACATGAAAATGAAGATACGCCCAAGCCATGCCACGTTGACAATTGATTCATAAAAACTGAATCAAGCATAATCGTGATGTAATTAAGGTCATATTATGGAGAGGAATACGCAGCACTAACTTCGCTTGAAAAATTTTATAGCCAGTACGTAAATAACAATGTTAGTGAGGATAAGTAGAAAACCTAAATAAAATTGCAATTCAGCAGTGAGATTATCAGGATAGACTATAGGTATTAAATAATGTTCAATAAAACTACTTGAATAACTTTTCATACCAGCCTTTCTTAAAAACCAATTTTCTAAATATGTTAATGGACAGATAGAATGAGATAATTCAATATATGCTCCATAAATAACAGAAGGAATATGAATAAAAGCAATTTTTTTTGATGTAAAAAGCAACAATGCTCCAAATATAACAAAAGCTATAAAAGCAAAGTGGATTGCAAGTGTTAAATTGGCACCTAAACTATAGTACATTTCTAGTATCCCACCATTATACAGTTAAAATCCATTTGTTTTGGAGCTTTGCCAACAATACCTTTTAAGTTCCAAGTGATACATTTCATAGATGAGAAACTATACCACCATTCCCCCAAAGGCTAAAAAAGGAATATTGGAACTTAAAATCATAACAATTAATTATGTAGTCCCAAAAAAATTTGGCAAATCTACAATTGAATTAATTCGAAAATCTGGTTGAACATAGGAATCTGATTCATCTGTTTGTTGATATTTTCCAGTCTTGACTTGAATTGTAGTTATGTTGTTATTTTTAGCTCCTGCAATATCAGCAAGAATATCATCCCCTATCATAATGACCTCATTATTTGATAAACTCATATCTTGTAAGACTAATTTAAAGAAATTCTTTTCTGGTTTACCTAGTACAACAGCCTTTTTTGAAGAAGCATATTCTAATGCTTGTACAAAAGGACCTAAATCTAAAGTTAGTTTACCTTCTCTTCTACAGTACTTGTTTTTATGAAGGGCTATGAGGATAGCATCTTTTTCTGAAATTAACTGGAATGCTTTATTAAGTCTCTCCCAGTTAAATTTTTTATATATATCACCTAATATTACTGCTTCTGGATTATTTTCATCAAAAACAACATTCTCAAAATCTGTTTGTAAAGACTGATTTGCTAATAAACAAATTCTTGAAATTCCTTTTTGCTTAAGGAAATTGTTAGCAGCGATAACTGGAGAAAAAATGTCAGATTCAACTGTAGGCAAATTAAATCTTTTTAGTTTTTCCATAATTAATTTTCTGGGTATTGTGGTTGTATTTGTAAGGTATTTTATCTTTAGGTTCTGTGATTGCAAATCATTGATAGTTTCAACAGCCCCGTCAATTAGCTCTTCCCCAACGTATACAACGCCCTCTAAATCTAAAAGTAACCCTCTAATATTCTTTAAAGAAATCATTTACATTATTTTATATATACTTTTATTTTTTGTCTTTTCTAGAAGTATTGGCCTTGTTTTTAGTTCATTATTTTAAAACTGCTGTGATTATTTAGTACGAATAATTAATATTAATTAAATTAATAGTTTTTGAGGTAGAAATCACATAAATTAATATTTAAATATTTTTTTATAAACCCAAAACGTATAAAATTATGGCTGAAGCATTTGTTACAAAACTTTCTAAAAGAGAATGTTTTACGTTAAGTGAACATGACTCCTTAAAGTCCGCTAGTGAAAAACTTCAAAAATATAATATTGGTGCTATACCGGTATTAAGCAAACAAAATAACGATGTAATTGGAATAGTTTCTGAGCGTGACCTTGCTCGGTTTATTTTTAAAGATGAATTTAAGGATGACTTACCAGTTACCAAAATAATGACTAAACAAATAATTACTTGTAATCTAAATAACTCAGTAAGTGAACTTATGGAAATAATGACCCATAATAAAATTAGGCATATTCCTATAGTGGATGGAAAAAAAATACTAGGTATTGTCTCAATTGGCGATGTCCTCAATCACATTATACAACAATATAAAGATGAAAATAAACATTTAAAAGATTATGTAAATCTTTGAAAATTTAACAAAATAATCAATTTCTTACATCGATATTAAGCTGTAATTTCTGGATATAAAACTATAAAGATGTTGTTCAGGTTAACCCTTTAGGTTTAAATATACAGATTTAGTATTTCGTGTTCAAATTTAATTGTGACTTTGTCCTTGTGAATCTTATAGAGGTGAATAGGGCAAGAAGAACTTTCTGTAATATGTTCATCTAGTAGCTCTAGTATCCCATCTTTGATTTTAACAAAAAAGGTGCCTAACTAAATTGCAGTACTCTTTACTAGTATAAATTAATTAAACCAGTGTAATTGATTCGAACAACCCATCAGCACCAACGGTATTAGAATAATCAATAGGTACCGAAAAGTATCATGCAGACTTGACATATTTTCTTTCCTCCTTGTGAATGTCGATTTTCACCAAATCATATAATCATGTTATTCTTGTGACAATATAAATTTATGCAATTTTAGAGGATAAGAGGGGGATTTTTGGTTATCCACATGTGACAGTAGGGAGTATATTGAGGAAGTTTCATTAACCCCTCAACATCCTTCTCTTTTAACCTTTGGGAGAAATTGGCTCTGTCAGCATAGCGTTGACCCTTTCGAATTTTTTTAATAAATCATTTTTTTCTTTTGATTTTTTTAGCAACTTTTTTAGCCGTTTTTTTCTTTGCTTCTTTCTTATCATCAACTAACCACTTGTTTAATGCTTTAAGGTCTTTTTCGATTTTGGTTATTTTCTTCCTCATCATAATCCTCGTGCATTGGACATGGCATAGGAATAGGCTCTAGCTCATCCTGCATTTCTTCGGATGGTGTTTTTTCTGGCTGATAAATGAATTTTGCAGAGCAGTATTCACATACCGCTTCATTATTTTCATCTACTGTATAATAAACAATAGGGTGGTCATCTGCACAAGAAAATGTTTTTGTATGAATTATTTTAGGTTTCATTGTGTCTTCTGCTAATGTGTCGTTATATCAAGTTTCAACAAGCCCTTTTTAACTATAACTGCCATACCAACAATATCCATAGCTTTTATACCACCATTTTCATGATATATCTTAGTGGCTTCAAAATTATTCTTTAAGTTCTTCATTCTACCCTTCTCATTGAATACTAGAAAGTCTCCATTTTTTAACGTTATTACTTGAATGTCTCTACCGACCATCTTCTGAAGTTTATTTAAACTAGGAGGATAATCATCAATAAATTTCAACACTATATATTTCTATGTGTTCCATCACAAAAAGGTTGGTTGGATGTAGACTTGCATCCACAAAAAACATTTTTTTAGTTTCCGTTGCTTTGTAAGATACAGGACTGAATGACGTTACTTTATGCGAGCCATCACAAAACGGCTGTTTATTGCTCCTTCCGCACCGGCACCAGTAATAATCTTTTCCCTTCTCTACTTCAATTGGATAGGGCATTTTTTGGGCAATAATAAGTTTATCATTCATTGTAATCCTTTTACTCAATGTAATTGGATATAACCTTTGCTTCTATGATTATGAATATTATCTTATAAAAATGAGGCAATTGCATGTTAGTTATTTTTTTTTGATAAAATATTTTTTTAAACTCCACCTAACAAGAAAAAAAAGAATTGCGATTAATAAAATTATAGAAAGAGCTATTGCCCCTCCAGAGCTACCCGTACCGGATGTTTGTAAATCCATTGCTAATACTTGTGAAATCATAATGGAATAACTCTACCACCAACTACGAGGAATGTTAAGAATAAACAAATTGGTAAAAATATTAAAACTTACATACCGCAAGGTGATGATTCCCCGTCATGATGTTGTTCATTTGTACTTTGTTCGGAATCTATTAGTTGTTTATCCAATTTGATTTTAAAATCTTTTTGATTGGTTTTTTCTGAATAATAATAATCTAGAGTTATTAATAACAAAGAAACAACCAAGACGATTATCCCAATAATTCTTTGATGAATAATCATACTAAATATTTATAGGCTATTATAAGAGCCCAAAACGTGGTCGTAACTTGACGCCGAAGTACGAACCAATAAACGCGGAGGCAAACCATAGCCACCCATGTACACTACCAGATGCTATACCACTGAACATTGCTCCAATGTTACAACCAAATGCCAGACGTGCTCCGTACCCCATTAAAAAACCCCCAATAAGAGCTGCGATTAAAGAACGAAAAGAAATGTTTATCTTAGGTGTTACTTTTTTAGCAAGACTTGCGGCAACTAAAGCGCCAATAATTAATCCAAAGTTAGTTAATGAAACTGAATCATTTAACACACTGTTTTTTAAAGCTTGTGCGGGATACGACCAAGTCCAATACTCCCATTGTGAGGCTTCCACGCCTACAACAGAAAGAACTTTTGCTCCCCATAGTCCAAAAGCAAAAGTAACAGACCAGGGATGACCTGCAACTAAAAGTGTGGCACAATTTAATAAAGCTATCGCCAAACCTCCCCACAACAAAGGCCAACTGCCATAGAAGAGTGTCTGAATTAGCGGACGATTATCTCTGGTGTAGATATTTTGTAATTTTCCATTTTCTTGTTTTTCAAAAAAAATAGTTATGAAAGCAATAGAGGCTAATATAACCCATTGGAATAAAATAGTTTGGTATGTGCCAAAAATTTCTGAGAGGGAAAAATAACGCAATGAAGGTAAAGATAGCCACCAGGGTAGGTGCAAAGTTCCTATGACTGACCCAACAATAAAACTGATGAGAGTAATCATCATGCGTGTATTCCCACTTCCGACAGTGAACAATGTGCCTGATCCACAACCTCCTCCTAATTGCATTCCTAGTCCAAACATAAATGAGCCAATTAGTACTGAAATTCCTACTGGACCGAAAGAACCGACCATGACACTTCCAAAATAATTTTCACCTTTTAACAAAGGAATAATCAATAAACTTGCAAGAGCAATAGCAAAAAGTTGAGCACGAATTCCATTACCTTGTTTGTTAACAATAAAACGTCGCCAAGCACCAGTAAAGCCAAATGCTGCATGATAAAGGCTAACTCCTAGTCCAAAGCCAATGATAAGTAGAAGAGAATGTTTTACTGAATAGTTAACAAACAGAAATACTAAACCAAAAATAAATAACGTCATACCCAATGCTAAGGGTGATTTATCAATTCTGGATTGGTTTAGAATTTTTTGATTCATTTTACTCATTAAATATAGAAGTTTTAATTACGCTGCACTTAATTTTTAGAAGTAAAATTAAATTCGTGCAGCGTAAGAGTGTAAGATAGATGAGACTGTTATATGTTATTTTCAAGTGGTCTAGCAGGATCTGCTGTCCATTCTACCATGGAACCATCATAATTCTTGACATTTTCATGACCAAGAACTTCACTGAGAGCAAACCATGCCACAGTTGCCCAATGACCAGTGTTGCAATAAGCAATTTCACCTTCTATAGATTCTATACCCACTTCTTTAACCAGTTGAGCTACAGTAATTGCATCCTTAAAGAAGCTTGTATTTTCCTCTACCAAAGTTTGCTGTTGCAAATTAAATGAACCAGGAATGGTACCTGCTGCCAAAGCCTTACCATGTTTAGATTTACCCAAGAACTGTTCTTCTGGTCTAGCATCCACCAGGACAGATGAATTATTCGCTAAAGCATTTACTACATCTTCCGTTGTGGCCAGATACTTGGACTGGAAATCAGCTTTAAATATTGCTGTTGTAGGGTTAACTGCGCCAGTTTCAAGTTGGTTTGGTAACTGCTGTATCCAAGCAGCATAACCACCGTCAAGAATGGAAACGTTCTCATGACCTAGTACTTTAAATGTCCAATAGACTCTTGATGCACTACCAAAATCTGAAGAACTCACTCCACCAGGGACTACAATAACATGGCTATCATTACCAATGCCTAGGCCTCCAATTAAAATCTCAAGATCATTAACTGGAGGAAGTTTACCTACGATCCCATCAACAGTTGTACGCCAACCATCTTCAAGATAATTACTGTAAACAGCTTGAGGAATATGGCCAATTTCAAAAGCTTCCTTTGAGCCTCCATCAATTTTATTTCGAATATCTAGAACAACTAATTTATTATTAGTTAAATTGTCATTTAACCACTCAACACCAACTAAAGGTTCAGCTGCAAACAACTTCAAAGAAAATAATATGCCAAATGCAGAGGCAAGTATTATTGAAATTAATCTATTTATTTTTATTTTTATCATTTTTTCTTTCTTCGACACATTTATAAAATAATTTTTGAATTATTATTCAAATATGCCACAAGCTTGTAGGGATGATATAAATATCATCTCTTTAGCTGTATTTATTATTTGCCTGCAATTTGATCATCAAATCGGCGAATATTTAATAAATAGAATAATTTTCTAAAAATACAATAATTATTTATATATTTAATAATATTTTTCTAAATATTACTTATATTAAGAATTATTTTCTAAAATAATTATAATTATAGTATGTGCTACCACCAACCGCGAGAGATGTTGAGGGGAAACTAGATTAAAGTGTAATTAATAGTTTTTTTGTTTTTCTAAAAAAATCAATAACTTTTCTTCAACATTAAATTCAAAAAGATTGTTGAATTAATAGTTTTTTTGTTTTTCTAAAAAAATCAATAACTTTTCTTCAACATTAAATTCAAAAAGATTGTTGTGTCCAGCATTGGGAATAAATAAAGCCTCTTTTGGTTGAGGGGCAGCATCAAATACCTTTTTTCCAAATGATATATTAATAATATTGTCTTTTTCTCCATGTATCACCAATAGAGGTGATTTAATGTTTACTATTGTCCTCAAAATGTCATAACGGTCTAACACCAACCATTTTGCGGGCAGATACCAATAATGACGCTGAGCAATGTCAGCAATGGACGTAAAGGGGGCCTCTAAAACCGTGGCCGCAAAGGCAGTCTCAGAGGACAATCTTGCTGCTACTCCGCATCCCAATGATTCACCGTAAAGAATAGTTTTATCAGAGGAAATTTGTTGCTTTGATAAAAATTTTAGTGCCGAAAGAGCATCTTTGTATAAACCCTCCTCTGTAGGTTTTCCCTGATTACCTCCATAACCTCTGTATTCAAGAAATAAAAAACCATAGCCAGCAGTGATGAAACGTTTAAATTTCTCAACCCTATGACCAATATGTCCTGCATTGCCATGAAAGATGAGAATTGTATATCCATTTTGTGTACTCGGTTTTTTAAACCAAGATTTTAGAATTAATCCATCCGATGTAGTAAGCTCAATTTCTTTTAAGCCACTGTCAATAAAATACGAAACGTCAATTTTCTCCTTTGAAGGAAAATAGAGGTAAGACCTTTGAAATAAGAAAAGGAACAAAACAAGCAGTGCATAAATACCAATAGCATAAGTTAGAATTAATATCATTTTTGTCATTGCATAATATTTATAAAAACTGAATTAGTTTTATAGCACCAATCCCCCAAATTTTTTTAAGTTTACCAAATATAGTTTTCGAGGAAAAATTATACAGAAAGAAATTGAGGGATCAAATATATTGTAAATAGGAATAGATTTATTAACCTGTTTATTATTTAATTAATTTATGTTTTTAAAAGCTAACAAGGGCGTATTGTCATTAATGATTGTTTCGTTGATTCTGGTGGTTGGCGGGCTTGCTTTAACTTCTGTGTTAATGAATGCAAACGAGAAATCTGCTATCCAAGTTATTGGATTGCCTGATTACTATACTAATCAATCCAACATCTCTCCCCTCCCTCTTGGAGAAAATAATAAATTAAGCCTTAAAGCAGATTTATTTCAGTATCCCATTAGGATTGGAAAAGTTGGCCCATTGAATAACAATTACAATATACCTCTTCAGTATCCGTTTAAATGCGGTAAAAATTTCTTTTCTTTTCAGCAACCATTAATAGACAATTATAAAGGTGTGGGTATCCCTATTTATCAACTAGATAAGAATAACAATAAGACCAATGAAATTGTTGGTTACAGTAAGGACTGCATGTTCCCAACACAAGTAAGTTATCTATATAATCGAAAAAATACCAGGCATTTTTTTCCTCTCTCAGAAGCAAACGGGGATATCGCAAAGATCACATTAGGAACAGAAATTGTTGATTTTATTGTAAGACTGGAAACAGGCACCATTAATAGGTTTATTTACGCCATAGCGGCGATTAAAGGTCCTCTAGAAAACGTTACTCTTAATAAAACTCTACACTTACCTGACCCATCCTATTGGAACAAACGGTTGATATATCAGTTTCGTGGAGGTGTTGGAATTGGTAAATATCAGGGAAACTTCAACCCTAATAAAATATTAAATGCCCGTTACGACCAATTGGCTCAAGGATACGCAATTGCCCATTCAACAGGAAATGAAACTGGGAATCATTACAACATACGACTGGCAGAAGACACAGCCCGTAGGGTAAAACAACAGTTTATTAGTCTGTACGGGGAGCCGCTTTATACTGTGGGCGTAGGTGGATCGGGCGGGGCGGTACAACAATACCTCATTGCACAAAATAGCAAAGATATATTAGATGCTATTCTTCCCCTTTATTCCTACCCTGACATGGTTACACAAATTATTTATGCACTCGATTGTGAACTATTGGAATACTACATGGATGTTTCTGATTCAGATAATCAATTATGGCAATTGGCAAGTAATAGAGAAAAAATTATTGGTTTGCATGCTAGCAATGATATAGAGCAGGAATACTTGTTCGTAAGGCGAATGGCTTTGTTTTTGACTGGAAATTTTCAAAAGCCATATCAAGGCTCCACTGAGTGTACCGCTGCCTGGCGTGGACTTACTCCCCTGATAAACAATCCAACATATCATAACCGAGAAAATGAATATGCGGACCTTGTGTATGAACTCTCAAATTGGACGCATTGGGACGATCTTAAATTATTCTATGGTACGGACAACATGGGATATGCCAATTCCATATGGGACAATGTTGGAGTACAGTACGGTTTAGCAGCCTTGAAGAGTGGCTTTATTAGTCCCCAACAATTTTTACATCTCAATCAGTATATTGGAGGTTGGAAATCTCAATCAGAACACAATCCAGAAAATTTATTACGAACAGCAGAGGGTAAAATTTTCTTTAGTGCTTCCTTATGGAGTCATCATAATATGACCCATTATAATCTTACCGATAATTCAGTAGCACCACGAACTAAAGGCAATAAGCAAGCTATAGAGGCAATCATCAATTCTGGTCATGTATTTCTTGGTAGAATTAATATCCCCGTTATCGATATCAGACATTACCTTGAGGATAAACTGGACATGCACCACATATCGGCCTCTTTGTCTACTAGAGCCAGAATAAAACAAGCCGGAGGGATTGCAGAAAATCAACCTATTTGGGTTAGTCACAAGGAATACGATCCGACTCATTATGCTTTTGAAATTATTGACAAGTGGATGTACAATATTCGAAATAATTTATTTTTGTCAGTTGCAGAAAATCGCCCTCCTGAAGCTGTTGATACTTGTTTTGACAATAAAGGCGGTGTTATTGCTTTCGGTAATTTGGTCTGGGACGGCAAATGGAATGATCGCAAACAAGGTTTATGCACAGGGGTTTATCCTGCATACATGACTTCTCGTATGATTGCAGGTGAAGACATTAAAGGTAATATATTCAAATGTTTCACAATTTCAATAACAGAAGCTTTGGATAAGGGTCTCTATCAACCTATTGATATGAATCGCTGGAAACAAGAGCTAGAAAGGATTTTTTCTGATGGTGTGTGTGATTACAATGTTACTGCTTTGACACTGAAAGAGAAAAAATGGAAATATTTAGTAGATTAGACATTTTATTAGGTAGTCAACTATGATGAACCACGAGGGATGTTGAGGGGTTAATTAAATTTTCTAACAAGCTCTGCTGTATTTCGTATATAGTCCCTGCTCCAAAGATGAACATTCAAGAGGCAGTAATACAGTTGATACACTTCTGAATAATTCATAAAGTCTTTACTAAGTTGATTATATTCAGAATAGTATTGATAAAAATCTTTACTGATATACTTAAACCACTCAAGATAAGCGATTTCCATTTCATAATGTGCATAGTAGATCCCAGGATCAATGAGTCCCGCAAGCTTGCCGTTATGAAAAAGAATGTTCCCCTCCCACAGGTCACCGTGAATAAGGGATGGCTGCGGGGTATCAGGGATAAGGTTTTTCAAATTTTTTAATAGTCTTTCTATTCCTCTATTTATTGCATCAGGCATCGGATTGGTTGCATTGATTAATTCAAAAATCATGTTCAGTCTCTTATTCGCATAGAAGCTTACCCATGATTTTTCCAAGCTTGATGGTTGTCTTAACCCACCAATGGGTGAATCAAATTCAAAACCAAAGCGATCATTCTTTACCTGGTGAATCCTTGCCAGTTGACAGGCTAGATCTTGTTCGGATTTTTCATCTTTAATTTTATTGTGATCGATGAATTCCATTACAAGAAGATTATCCTTTAGATACAAAACTCTAGGAAAAAGATTGGGGAACTTCCCGCTCATAAATTCTAGACATTTTCCTTCATACAATATTGAATTGTAAGCATCGCTGCGCTTTACAAGCTCTTTAACAACATATTGGCTGTTGTCATCTAATGTGACTTTCTTACAACACGCCCCGAAGGAATTGGAAAGAGAAACTTGACTTCGTATTATTCTATCTTTGAAAAGTGGAGTCCGCTTTAGTATATCTAAGTTTAGCACTGATAGTTTTTTCATTAATTTGTCTTATCACTAACCACGAAGGATGCTTTGACATACATCAGTGAATCCTACTACCAACCACGAGGGGTGTTAACTAACAATTTTTCAATTTACCTTTTGTAGTTCACTATTTAAAAAATCGGCAATAGATTTCATACCTTTTAAATCACTTAAATTTTCCGCAATAGAGTTATAGTTAGTATTGGTGTTGATATCATAAGTAAATAATTCTCCTTTATCATTTTCCAAAAATTCCACACCAGCAATTTCAATATCATTATTTTTTAAAACTCTTTGATACTTATCTAGTATCTGATTTGAAAAATTTTCTAAAATCATAAATTTATTCCCCGTCGCATTGGCAGGACAATATTCATCTTCCAAATTGCATGCATCTGCGGGGCATAACTCGAATCCTTTGCTCGTATCAACTTGTACTGCGTAGAGAAATTGACTACCAACAAACTCTGTTCGTATAATCGTGTCTGTTTTAGGCTTAATGTATTCTTGTAAAAGGGTTATCCCATCCCTTGATTCCTCAAATTCATCACTGGTAACATATTGTTCAAAACCAGTATAATCATTAAACAATCTAATGCCAAGTCCTCTGCCTGCTCTGTTATGTTTTGCTATAAAAGGAAGTTTAAAATTTTGCCCTAGATGTAATAATTGTGCTTTTCCCGTAGCATAAACGGTTTTGGGTATTTGAATACCCTCCTTTTGCAATTCACTATATTGTAGACTTTTCGATAACTCCACACTTAATGCCCGTGAATTATTGATCACTCGTCTGTTATGGAATTCAAGCCAGTTTAGCACAACGGCAGTATATTCAGGGGCATAGTGATGTCCCCTTGTGTGAGAAGAAGCGCTCATACGGTTATAGAATACACCGATAGGAGGGTTATTAAGAGTATTGATCTTAACCTTATCCATATGCCACTCTTCAAATGGAGCTTGCAAATCAAATAGATGAACTCGCAATGGTTCTATCCACTCGTCATTTTCATGTATGATAAATATTTTATTAATTTGCTGCATCTAAATACATAAAATAAAGTTTAACAAGGAAACTAAAGAGTTAAGATTTTTGGTATTCATCATTCTAGCTGAATTTATTACTTGCGTGCGACCTGACTATCAAATCAGGCAATAACATATATTTAGAATTGTTTTCTAAAATTACAAGATTATATTATATATTTAATAATAATTTTCTAAATATTAGTTATATTTAGAATTATTTTCTATAATAATTATAGCATATCCTACCATCAACCACGAGGAATGTTGATAAGTAATAAGTATTAAGAGTATCTTAGAGGACACTTACTAAATTCCATAAAAGAGTATCAAAAGAATTATAATAGCTCCAATAATCCAATACCATTTATTTTTCCCCCAATTCATATTGCCTCCTTGCCTGTATTATATCAGTAAGAAAATAATTCTGTAAAAAAATGTGAAGAGGTCAACGATATGGTAATTTTAATTGATATACATCATATGGACATTGGCAATAAGGAAGTAAAACAACTGATATTCCTTGGGGCGATTAGCCGTAATCTTATACATTTTCATTAAAGTTTGATTTTTATCAAGACACCTCTCTTTTTTGGGTGTAGTGTTTTTATTGTGAAGTTGTGGCTTCAGACTTATCTTTGACATGATTTAAATCACTACTCCATTTTCATATCTCTTCCAAGAAGGGTCACAGCTTCACTAGACAATTAAAGCTCTCAAAGCATAGACAAGCTGGGTGACAACCAGAGAGCCAGCTGTCCATAAAACATAACTAATTTAATTTATTCATTATGATTACCCTATCACCAACCACGGGGAATGTTGAAAGATAAATGAAATTATGTAAGTAAAGTGGAAAAAGAATAGCGAATTATACTCCTAGAATTTTACAGTTCAAATCATTTTGATTTTTTTCAAGTGATGTGCGAAATTGCAGTCAAACAATGAA
>LUMJ01000398.1_pt1 | contig 16240 bp, 14 predicted proteins | sample 729631 | NCBI WGS metagenome assembly LUMJ01 (sample SAMN03860266, study PRJNA289734) | marine metagenome | biome: seawater column; feature: ocean; material: water; isolation source: Red Sea water column Station 22 - depth 500m | place: Saudi Arabia: Red Sea | collected 2011-10-15 | depth 500 m | reverse complement strand
CCTTTGATTTCTTTTTCTAAGAAAGAACCAAAAGCTTCTCCAACGTCAGTAAAATTAACTCCAGTAGCACCTTCATAGTCAACACCTTTACCTTTCGCTAGTAAATCTAAAGCTTTTTTAAGTTCACCAGGGTAAATTTTCTTACCAGGGCCATTAGCAACTGCCATTACATTTTTCGCGATAGAACCTCTATCAGCCGAACCGCCAGCTTGCATTGCAAGAACGATTAAAGCTGCAGCATCGTAAGATTCTCCAGTGTAAGGACCAGAAGAATCAATACCACCAGCTTTTGCTACATCAGCAAATACAGTGGCACCTTTTCCTGTTGAACCTGGCAAAGAACCAAAAGATTTATTTAGGCTTTTTCCAAACGCATCTGTTAGTGAATCTCCAATCATACCATCTGATAAGATAAAAGTATCAAATGCTCCAGAGTCTAATGAAGCTTGGATAATTCCTTTTCCACCTTGATCAAGATAACCAATTACAGCAACTGCATCACCACCTGCTGAAGCAAGTGTTGCTACTTCTGCTGAATAGTCAGCTTTTCCATCTTCGTGTGCAGCAACGGCTGTAACTTCAATACCATGAGCTTTACATGCAGCAGCATAAACATCTGCCAAACCTTTTCCATAGTCATTGTTTGTATATGTAACTGCTACGCTTTTAACTCCTCTGTCTTTAGTGATATCAGCTAGAATTTGTCCACCTCTTGCGTCTGATGGTGCAGTTCTAAAAAATAATCCTTTATCATCTAGATCAGTTAATCCAGGAGATGTTGCTGATGGTGAAATCATTACAACACCATTTGGAACAGCTACGTTTGTAGCAATTGCTCCAGTTACACCTGAACAGTCAGCACCCATAATCGCAGCAACACCATCTGATACTAATGTTGTAGCAGCAGCTTGTGCAGCAGCAGAGTCTACGCATGTTGAGTCACCCTCTAAAACTGTTATTGTTTTCCCACCTAATAAAGAACCTGAATCAGAAGCTTCTTGAAAAGCTAATTTAGCAGAATCCCTCATTGCAGGAGTTAGAGATTCAATAGGACCTGTAAATCCTAAAATGATTCCCATCTTAATATCTGCTGATGCATTTACTGCAATAGTTGAAGCAAACAAAAAAGCAGCAATTATTAATTTTTTCATATTTCCCTTCTAATTTGTTAACAATTTATAAAGATTAAATTAAATCTTATTAGTTTAAATTTTCAATAAGTAATTTAACTAGTTTTTTGGAGTAAAAACACTGAAGTTATTACAATAATTTCACCAATTACCATGATTAAAGTCGGAATTTTGCCAAATATATAGAAATTTGGCAATGTATGCTTTTTAGTCACAATCTATTTAACCCATAGTAAAAGGGTCATCCATGGGCTTATCGGATGTGTTAAACCATGTAGTTTTAATTCTTGTATAATCTTTGATGGATTCAATTCCAGCTTCTTTTCCGTAACCGCTATCTTTCATTCCTCCAAAAGGAGCTGAAGGTGAAATTAATCGATAAGTATTTACAAATGTAATTCCAGCGCGGATAGCATTTGAAACTCTTAATCCCCTGTTTATATCTTTTGTATAAACTCCAGAAGATAATCCATATTGATTATCATTCATTTTATTAATTACATCATCTTCATCATCAAATTTCATTACCGATAATACAGGTCCAAATAATTCATTTTCAGCTGTAGGCAGATTATGATTTTCACATTCAATTATTGTAGGAGGAAAATAGTATCCTTTATTTGATAAAGCATGCCTTTTGCCTCCACATTTTAATTTTCCTCCCTGATCTAGAGTAAGTTTAATATTTTTTTCTATTATTTCTAATTGCTTTAAACTACTTAAGGGACCCATTTGAGTATCAGGTTTCATGGGAGGGCCTAATTTAATTTTATTTGCGCGATTAACAATTTTTTCTAAAAAATCTTCATAAATACTATTTTGAATATATAATCTTGAACCAGCTATACAACTTTGTCCACTTGCTCCAAAGATTCCAGCTGTAATTCCGTTTAATGCGTTTTCTTGGTCAGCATCTTCAAAAACAGCAACAGGACTTTTTCCTCCAAGCTCCAAACTTACTTGAGATAAATTTTCAGCAGAATTTCTTATTATGTGTCTAGCAGTCTCAGGACCACCAGTAAAAGCAACTCTTTCAACTAGATTGTGGGACGTTAAAGCTTTCCCGCAAGGGTCACCAAGGCCAGATACGATATTTACTACTCCTTTAGGAATTCCAGTTTTCTCTATTAATTTTGCAAATTCAAATAATGTAGCAGGTGCTAACTCGGAAGATTTAATTACAATTGTATTTCCCATAGCAAGAGCTGGTGCTAATTTTACTGCAGTTAATAACATCTGAGAGTTCCAAGGAATAATAGCAGCCACAACTCCAATAGGAACCCTAGTAGTTATAACTTGCATATTGGGTTTATCGATTGGTAAAACTGTTCCTTCAATTTTATCTGCAAGGCCTGCATAATAATCGTAATACTCTGCTATGTAATTTGCCTGGGTTTTTGTTTCTTTAAATAATTTTCCTGTGTCTATTGTTTCAATTTTTCCTAGCAGTTCTGCATTTTTTCTTAATTGATTAGCTATTGCTTTTAAATATTTTGCTCTTTCTTTTGGAAATAATTTTGGCCATTTTCCTTCAAAAGCCTTTTGAGCTGCTTTTACAGCTTTATCAATATCTTTAGCTGATGCTTCCGGAACAATTGCCCAAGGTTCATTATTTTCTGGATTTAATGTTTCGAATTTTTTTTTGCTTTCGGAGTCTAACCATTCTCCATCAATAAACATTTTGTATTCTTTAAGCTTCGTCATAATTTTGATCAACAAATAATTCTATAGTTTTACTAAAATCTTCCGCACATTCTATATTGCAAAGATGTTTACCATTTTTTATTTCTATATATTTTGCGCCTCTAATTTTTTCAGTTAAATTTTTTGCCATTTCCGTAGTTGATCCTAAATCATTTTGTCCAGTAGTAACAAGTGTATTAACATTAATTTTGCCAAGCATTTCATCATCATCTTTATAATAAACAAAAAGTTTATATGCTTTTAGTAAATTATTATGATTAATTTCTTCAAGCATAAAATATATTTTGTCATATATTTCTCCATTATTTTTGATAAATTCTTCAGAGAACCATCTTCTTAATGCTGTATCTTTTGAAGCGGGTCTATCTGTTTTTATTAACTCATATCTATTTTCCACAACTCTTTTTTGTTCAGAAGATCTATTATAAATTGACCCATGAAGCACTAAGGAGTTCAATCGATTTCCATGTCTAGCCGCAAAATGTCTAGCAATAAGCGATCCCAAAGAAAACCCAATTAAATGGATTCTTTTGACTTCCAACTCATCAATTAAATTAAGCAATTGTTTAGTAAAATCTTCAAAATTTAATTGTGTTTTTTGTAAAGGTGTTTTTCCATGTCCAATTAAATCGTAAGTGAGCACATTGTGGTCTTTAAAAAATTCGATTTGTGGTGCCCACATTTCTTTTTTTAACCCGACTCCATGTATAAACACAATAGGATTTCTATTATCTTGTTTTTTAAAAAAATAATCTGTTTTAAATTTTTCAGAGGTGATAGGCATTGATATTATTTTGGTTCTTTTAAACCCATTTCTTTCATATCTTGATATCTGTCGCCTGTTCTTGCGTGAGCTCTTCCACTAGAAGCTCCACCGATTGCAACTACAATTTCATCATCGAACGGAGCATCATGAATAGTAAATTCATGTGTTAGATAATAAGGTCTTAAGCCAGCGTCAGTTTTATGCATCATTGGAATTGATATTTTGCACCCAGCAGGCCCTCTAGTATTTGTAAAACTCAAATAAGAAGTTCCTCCAACTGCATCTCTAAACTTATTTCCAAATCTTAAAGTGTGAATGAAAGCTGAAGCATGCTCAATTTCACCTGAAAGACCAACTACTCCTGCTTTTCCGTATGCTAAAATTTTTTCTGGTGATCCGATTTCTTTAATTAATTCTGGGACTAAAATGTCTCCCAACTTTGGTGCCAAATCTAAAATTACAGGTTTTAAATCTTCAACAAATCCTTTTCCATGCCAAGGATTTTTAATAACTGCAGCAACCGAAACCATGACCACTGGCACTTTAGCCTCTTTGCCACCTTCAATAAAAGTTTTGTCTACAAACTTTGCAAATTTTCTAAGATCTAAATTCATTTATTTTTTCTATGTTTAAAACTATCTCTTCTAAAACTATATAATGCTTTAGGATCTATATTAACATTAATTACAGCAGGCTTATTACATTTTAATGCGGCTTTCAACGCTTCATTAACTTCAGAAACTTTGTTTACTTCGAAACCTTTTGCACCATAAAGTTGAGCAACTTTATCAAATGGTGGGCTACTTATATCGGCTCCTATATATCTTTTTCCAAAAAAATCTTTTTGATAAGCTTTTTCTGCTCCCCAACTATTATTGTTCATAACAATAGTAATAGTATTAATTCCATATTGTACAGCTGTACTTAATTCAGAAATCGTCATTCCAAAACCTCCATCTCCCATTAAGCTAACCACAGTTTTATCTGGGCAAGCAACTTTGACACCTAACCCGCATGCGAAAGAAAAACCAACCAACCCAAAATCTAAAGGAGTAAACAAAGAAGGAGGGTTATAGTATTCCAGAGCATCGGTTGCTTGAAGACAAAGTGTTCCAGCATCTAAAGTAATTGCTGAATTTTTTGGTAACACTTTTCTTAGCTGTTTAAACAAACCAGCAGGCTGTATAGGAAACTTATTTAAAGATTTGTCTTTATCTCTTTTATTTAAAAAATTATTTCTTTCTTTTAAATAATTGTTTGTCCAATTTTTTACATTTAATATGGTTTTTTGTTTTTTTATTTCTTTATATAATTGTTTGGTTGCTATTGCGGCATCAGCAAGAATACCAACAGAAGTTGGAAAGTGTCTGCCTAACATTCTCTTTTCCAATTCTACTTGAATAATTTTGGCTTTTTTATTTATATTTTCATAAGAATAAAAGGTTGAATTAAATCCAAGTCTTGTACCAAGTGCAATAATTACATCGGCTTGCTTAATCAATTTTGAAGCTACTGGATTTCCTCTAGGACCCATTTGTCCCGCATTTAATTTATGATTAAAAGGAATAGCATCCCCGTGTCCTGCCGAAGTTACTATAGGAATATTTAATAATTCAGCTAATTTGATTACTTCTTTGTATTTTCCTGAATATTTTATTCCTCCACCAGCAATAATTACAGTTTTGTTTGATGTTAAAATTATTTTTGTAGATTTTTTAATATCATTATTATTAGCTTTCAAAGAACTTTCAGATTCATAAGATTTTTTACTTTGATTAATATTAAATTTAACTTTTGCTGATAAAATATTTCTTGGTAAATTTAATTGTACTGGACCTCTTCTTGGAGACATTGCTAAATTAAAAGCTTTGCTAAAAATTTTAGGAATTTTTTTAGTATCTTTAATAGTCCACGTTTTTTTAGTGATTGGTTTAAATAAAGATTGTTGATCAAGGCCTTGAAAAGCATCTTGAACTTTTTCTTTTGTAGAATATGAACCTGCAAGTGACACTACCGGTGAAAACGCAGCCGCAGCTTGCGCAATTCCAGTTACAAGATTTGTTGCTCCAGGACCATTTTGCCCTGCAAGAATTACACCCGGTTTATTTGATGCCCTAGCATAACCGTCAGCCATGTGAGTACCAGTTCTTTCATCTCTTACACCAATGAATTTTATTTTTTTTTCATGGTAAAGAGCATCAAATATTTCTATAGTCGCAGAGCCAATTAAACCAAATACATGTCTAACCTTTTCTTTCTTTAAAGACTGAACTGCTGCTTGACCCCCAGTTAAATTTTTTGAGGTTTTTCTTTTTTTAGTTTTAATCACGAAACTTTTTTGACTTTAGTGTCTATATCATCTTTGAAATGAGGCATTACTTTTTCTGTAAACATCTTAATGCTTTTCATACAATCCTGATGTTTAACTCCTGGAAAATTTGACCAGACTTGTAAGTTTTGTAAGTTTAGTTCAGATTTAAGCTCTTTTATTTTTTCAATAACATATTCTGGAGTTCCAAAAAGCATGTTACGTTTATGAAGAAAATCATAACTTAACAAATCTAATTTACTCTTAGTGACCGGTAGTTCTTCGCCAGGATCCATGTGATTACCTAGACCTCTCCAGTGACAAACCCATCTCATGTAATTAACCATCTGTTCACCAGCTTTTTCTTTTGCTTCTTCCATGGTGTCAGCAACAAACATATCTCTAACTAATGTTACGCCTTCTCCGAGTGGAACATTTCTTTTTTCTGATTCAGAACGAGCATTTTTGTAGGCTTCAAATTTAATTTTTAAGGCTTTTACAGGCGGTATCCACATAATAATATTTATTCCATTTTTTGCTGCCCATTCTATAGATCTTATTCCATCTACAACTTGATGTATTGGAGGATGAGGCTTTTGATAAGGTTTAGGAATAACGCTTATTTTTTTCAATGTATTATTTTTTAAATCCATAAATTCTTCATTAGGTGGACTCATGTCGTGTTGCCAAACGAAGTTTGGAGATGGGTAAGTATAAAATTCTCCTTTATGAGAGAAGAATTTTTCAGTCCACGCCTTTTTAAATATTGTTAAAGTTTCTTCGAATAATCTAAAATTTTTTGCCTGATCTTTTAAATCAGCTTCCACATTCATATGGATAGCTTCATGGCCATAAATTCCTCTGCCAACACCCACATCAACTCTTCCTTTTGAAAGTTGATCGAGTGTAGCTATATCTTCTGCTAATCTTATTGGGTTATGAAAAGTAATTATATTAGCAGCCTGTCCAATTCTAATATTTTTTGTTCTTGCCGCAGCATCAGTTCCTAACATTAATGGATTTGTACAAGACTCCATTCCTTCATGGTTAAAATGATGTTCGGTAAACCAAATAGAATTCCAGTTATTTTGATCGCAATAAACCGTTATGTCTTTGGCTTCATCTAGAACTTCTGAAAAGGGCTTTTTATCCCAATTTGTAGTATTACAAAAGTAGCCAAACTTCATTTTGCCTCCTTCAAATATTCAATTTAAAGACGACCGATCCCACTTTCGTATTTATGAAATTACGACGAGTTATGTATCGCTTTATGATCCAATAGTATTATTCTTATCTTGAATTTTCAATGTTTTTTAAGATATTAATTTAGTAATTCTTTAATATTTTTATCCAATTGTCTCTCAAAGTTTTTGTCATTACCTGGGTTTGCTGCACAATGACCATAAGGTGAGTTTATAGGCCTTAAAGAAGAACGAGCTATAAACTTTTTTTCATATTTATTATCTTCAGTTCTGAAATATAAGTCTTGATTACATGGCATTAAAATTGTTTTTGCTCGAATTGATTTAAGTGCCTTTATATAATTATTTTTATATATTGGTCCTTTGCTAATATCGTTTAACTGCCATGTTTTTAATTTTGATAACAGATTATTAGCATCCCAATTTTTTGCATGATCATTTGCCCAGTCTTCTAGTAAATCTTCTGCATTTTTGAATCCAAATTTTTTATAAAGTTTTTCTCTATAAAAATCTTGAGAGAAGGCCCAACCCGCATATACTCGACCAAAAGCCTTTAATCCTTCTATTGGTTGTTTTTTGTAATTTCCTTTATTCCATTTTTTATCAGCTATAAGTGCTGCTTTAACACCTTCCAAGAAAACAAGATTATGTACAGAAGTTTTTGATGAAGCACAAAAAGGAAGAATTGCTTTTACCATTTTTGGATACTGCGCGGCCCATTGATATGATTGGCAACCTGCCATTGACCAACCAGTAACTAGAGCAATTTTTTTAATTTTCAGTTTTTCAGTAATAAGTTTATGCTGACAATAAATATTATCCCACAATGTTATAGTTGGGAATTTAGAACCAGATTGAGATTTAATAGCTTTGGTTGGTGAAGAAGATAGACCATTTCCAAACATGTTAATTGATACAATAAAATATTTATTTGGATTAATAGCCCTATTATTACCTATAAAACCTTCATTTCTAATATGGCTTCCAGTATAAAATGTAGGAAGGATTATTACATTTGAGCAAGCTTTATTTATTTTACCATATGTTTTGTAAATTAACTCTGCTGACTTTAAAGTTTTACCAGATAAAAGTTTGATGTTTCCTAAATTAAACTTTTCATATTTTTTCATTAATTAATAAAGTCTTAGATACTCTTTTACTTCCCAATCAGTAACTGCCTGATGATAACGTTCCCATTCATCATTTTTATAAGAAATAAATGATTTTATCATTACAGATCCCAAAACTTCTTCAGCTAATTTATCTTTTTTAATAGCTTCTATTGCCTGTAATAAATTTTTTGGCAAACGTCTAATTTTTAATTTCTTAAATTCATCTTCCGTCATTTGATATAAATCACGATCAGTAGGGTTACCAGGATTTATTTTTTTCTTAACTCCTTCAACAGCTGCTGACAGTGTCATTGCCATTGCTAAATAAACATTCATTGTCATATCTGCAGCACGATTTTCAATACAATAACGATTTTGAGGTAAACGAAATTGTGCTGATCGATTGTTATGACCATAAGTAATATTTGTTGGAGCCCAAGTTACAGTTCCTCCTTCAAATCCACCAACTCTAGGAACTAATCCATTGTAAGAATTAACAGTTGAACAAGTAATTGCTGTTAAAGCTTCAGCATGTTGCATAAGACCACCAACAGCATTCTTTGATTCTTTAGACCATCCTTTTCCATCAAAAAAAATATTTTTCCCCGGTTTATTAATCTTTTCCATAGAGAAGTTTATATGTGCACCCGAACGCCAATCGCCTATTGTTGGTTTTGGCATAAAAGTAATAAACATATTATGTTTTTTTGCTATTTCTTTTAACAATATACGGAGAAAAACTAACCTATCAGACATTTCTAATAAATTTGTGTAATGAAAATCTAATTCAAACTGTGAATAAGCGCCTTCTGCAACAACGTCATGTAAATTCCAACCAAGTTCTTCAAGAATATTTATTAATTCTTTAAGAAAATGCATTGAGTCTATCGAATGCTCTACATCATAACCAAAAGCTTGCCGCCTTGGTCTTATGCCTTTAATTGGATCATTATCCATGGCTTTAACAGGTTCTCCATTTTCATTGTACTTCATTGCAATAAATTCTGGCTCGACTCCTGCTAAACCTCTATAGCCCGCATCTTGAGCCTTTTGCATTGAACGCTTTAGAGCTTGTCTTGGACAAACATTATATGGTTTACCTTCCCAAAAAAGATCAGCAAAAATTATAGCAGTAGATTTATCCCACGGACAAATATAAACGCAGTCTAAATCAGGTAACATTATTTGATCAGAGTCTGCTGGCGTAAGTTCAGGAACAAAAGAAACAGAATGAGCTGCAAATTGAGGACCTTTGCCTAAACACAAAAGTTCAAAGTCGCTCATTGGAACGGGTTTAGTTTTTGGAATTCCATGCAAATCTATCCAGCTTGACATTATGTATTTTACATTTGCAGATTTTAATTTTTTATATACTTCAGGTATTTTTTTTCTATTGTGTTCAATAGCTTCTTTAAAAGATTCGTAATAAATTTTATTTTTTTTCATATTAGTTATAATTAATTATTTTTATCTTGCTGTGGCATATCTTCAGGATCAATTCCAGGAACAAAAGTTATACCTGCTTTTTGCTTCCAGTCATGAGGATAAGCTGCATAAAAAATTACACATTTTTCATCACATTCGTAAGCTATATGATTATCTTTAGGGATATAAAGCACATCTCCAGGGTTACAAATATAAGAAGTACCATTGCAAGTCAGACGAAAAGTTCCTTCCATACAATAAATAATTTCATCGCAAGTTAAATCCCATGGAACAGAAACTTTATTTAAAAAATTTAAACCACCGCACATAGTGTCACTGACTTTGCTAGTTACAAACGGTTTGATGTAACTTTTTCCTGGTTCTAGTGTGTGAAGTCTATTTTCTATATCTTTAAATTTATATAATTGCGGTTTTTTTGACATTATTATTTCCTTTCAGTTTTATACTTTTATTGGTTCATTTAGCTCTACTTTGTATCCATCTGGATCTTCACAAAAAGCAATCACTCTAGTTCCATGCTTCATAGGACCTGGTTTACGTGTAATATTAACTCCTAGTTTTGTAAGATCTTCACAAGCTTTATAAACATCTGGTGTTTCTATACATACATGACCCCAACCATTACCTTTATCGTAATCTTCTTTTTGATCCCAGTTATAAGTAAGTTCTAAACATGGAGATTCTGTTTCAAGACCATAACCAATAAACGCATTAGTAAAACGCCCGTCAGGATAATCTGTTTTTCTTAAAACTTTCATCCCTAAAGTTTTGCAATAAAAATTAAAAGATGCTTCTAAATCTCTAACTCTTATCATTGTATGCGCTAATCTATATTCATCACTATTTATTTCTTTGGACATTTTTTTTCCTTTCATAATTTTATAAGACTTCATGGTTGCATTTATTATAAGTTTTTGAAATGCTTGAACACTTTTTTCCCAGTGTGGAGATAAAAGACCTCCTTTTTCTGAAGCTGGTGATGATCGTCCTTCTTGCAATCTTTCACATATTGCATGATCTTCTTTGTGAACATCCCACCAAATTTTTTTTTGTAAATTAATTTCTTCTTTCGACATAGTTTTTCCATCTGTAGTATAAATTATTCTTTTTTGAGTAGTTAATCCTGGACTTATAGGTACGTTTAAATAAACACCAATTTGGTTTGGAAAATAACTCCCAATGATAAAATTAGGAAATAATGATAAATAACGTGAACTGACAGAGAGAGTATTTTTATCTTTATTCTCTTCTTTTACATCAACTCCACTACCCAAACATATCCCATCTACAATTGTATAATGATCTTTCAGGGGTTGTTTTGTTGTTGTTTTATGAACAAATTGAACATGATAAGGCTCAATAAAGTTTTCTATAAGAAATTTCCAATTAGAATTAATTTGACCAAAATCTAATGTTGCAACATGTTTTATTTTATCAAGATTAATATCTGAAAATTTTTTTATAATAGGTTTAGCATACTCTTCAAATTTTTTGGCTTTACCATTTAAATTAATAAAAATCCAGTCATGCCAAATATGTACACGAATTGATTTGAGTCCATGATCTAAATAATTAAATCCTTTAGGTCTATGTTGGTTGGTGCCGCCAAAATGTGGAGCAGCTTTTAATTTTCCATCGAGATCATATGTCCATGAGTGATAGGGGCATTGAATAATTTTTCCCACATTTTTTTTTTCGTTAACTAATTTAAGGCACCTATGACTACAAACATTATGAAATGCAGTAATTTCATTTTTATTATTTTTTATAATGAATATTGGTTGTCCAGCAATTGAAATTGGAACTACATCACCAGAATTTAAAAATTCATGAACAAAACCAACAAATAGCCATCCCTCAGCTAAAACAGTATTACATTCGCTTTCCCAGAACTGTTGGTCAGTATAAGATTTTGCAGGGAGTCCATTTGTGATTTTAGACATTTTATATTTTAAAAAAATTCACTCAAATCTAATTGCGATTTTTACATTAATCAATAAAATATAGTTTAGATAAACATTAGTATTAGAGCATTAAAATGAATTCCTACAAAAACGAAATGAAAAAATTTAAAAAGAAAAATAATTTTAGAGGCTATAAACAGGCATTATTGCCAAAAAGTTATGCGCTAATATCACAAACTGATCAAGGAACACTCTGTGGTGAATATCTTCGTCGATATTGGCATCCGGTTGCTCTTACATCTGAGGTAAGCACTACACCATTACAAATTCGTATTCTTGGTGAAGATTTAATAATTTTTAAAACTACTGAAAATAAAATTGGATTAGTTCATAAAAATTGTCCTCATAGAAGAGCATCTCTTGTTTATGGCAAGTGTGAAAAAAAAGGTATTCGATGTTGTTTTAAACTTGGAGCTTATCCAGTTATTGAATTTAATGGTTTAGTATTTGCATATATGGGGCCTCCAGAAAACATTCCTGAGTTTCCTCATTATGATGCATTTGATATACCTGGAATTACAAGAAGACCTTATCGTATTAAATATAATTGCAATTGGATTCAAGTACTTGATGCAATTATGGATCCTGTTCATACTTCATTTTTACATGGGCAAAGTTCAGGAATACAATTTTCTAAAGGTTTTGCAGAAGTGGGTGAATTAGAATTTTTTGAAAGAGGAATCCAATATCTTGGATGCAATACTCGACGTGTAGATGATAATGTTTGGGTTAGAGTTAATGAATTAATATTGCCAAATTTTACTCAGGCCGGTTCAGCTTTTGCTGCCGATGGAACCAAGACCCGTTATTTTGGACGTAGTTCATTTACTCGATGGGTCGTTCCCGTAGATGATAATCACTGCATTGCATTAGCATGGGGTAATTTTGGCGAAAGAGGTGACCCCATAGAGCACAACACCAAAGAAGGATGCGAAAGAATTGAAGCTGGTGAAATCATGGATAGAACTTGGAAAGAAAAACAACAAAGACCAGGTGATGCAGAAGCTGTAGAAGGAATGGGAGCTATCAGTGCACATAAAGGTGAACATTTAATGCCAACCGATTATGGAGTTATGGTTTATAGACGTCGTATCCGAAAATTAGTCAAAAGTTTGGAAGAAGGTAAAGAGCCACCACAACCTCAACAAAAAAAAGGAGATATAATCAGAACCAATGGGCAAGACACAATATTAAGAGTACCTAAAAGAAATATTGACGATCGTAAATTTATAAAATCAATTGGATCAGCTGTTATGAAAATGCAATTTGCTACAGAAAAAATGTCGATCAAAGACCGAGACAATCATATTATTAACAAATTATCCAATATGGAAAAGAAAGGAGCACTTTGACAAATATTAAAAAAATTAAAATCCATGTTAAAAATAATCATTGGGCCCCTGGTATTTTTCCAACTGATGCCGAGGGTGAAAAAAATTTTACAATAACCAAAGTAGATTTTGCAAAGGCTTTAGAAAAAGAACCAGAAATTAAGGATAAAATTGATGTTTTTATTGATTGGGATGAAGAAAACTTTAATTCATCAATGTCAAATTCTGATGTTTTACTTGCTTGGAATTTTCCAACTTCAAATCTTAAAAAAATTGCTCCAAACTTAAAATGGATTCATTGTATTGCAGCTGGAATTGAACACTTACTTCCTTTGGACTGGATGTATGATAATTTAGTATTAACAAATAACAGCGGAGTACATTCTAAAAAAGCAGGTGAATATGGTTTAATGAGCGTTTTAATGCTTCAAAACCACATGCCAAAGATTATTACAAATCAAACAGATAAAAAATTTGTATCATTATTTAGCAATCCAATAGCGGGAAAAACAATTGTTGTAGTTGGCACAGGTTCACTAGGATCCTCTATGATAAAACTTGTTGCACCACTTGGGGCAAATATTATTGGAGTAAATAAAAAAGGTGGAATGGTTGAAGGATGTTCAAAAATTGTTACCACAGAAAAAATTGATAGTGTTTTGCCAGGGGCAGATATTTTGTATCTTGCTCTTCCAGAAACACCAGAAACTAAAAATCTAATTAATCGTAAACGACTAAGTTTACTTAAATCTTCTTGTGGCATTGTTAATATTGGCAGGCAATCTGCAATGGATTATGAAGCATTATGTGAAAAACTAAATAATAAAGAATTAGCTGGAGCAATACTTGATGTTTTTACACACGAACCAATCGAAGATAGTTCAAAACTCTGGAATATTCCTAACCTTGTAATAACGCCCCATGTATCTTCTGATGACCATGGAAGCTATGTAAAAATGACCCTTGATTTATTTGTCAAAAATTTAAAGCTTTTTATTTCAAATAAAGAACTTGTTAATCAAATTGATAAAGATTTAGGTTATTAAGAATTTTTAACGTTGATATTCAACAAATTTTTTCAAAGATTTATTTAAAAATTTTTCATAAATAAATCCATTATCTTTTATCTTGGAGGATCTGTTTAGGAAAGATCGACTCATTTTAAAATCATAAGATGGTTCAAAAAAGAATGGAACCGATATTCGTTTTTTTTTATTCCAAAGAACTCTATGATTTGTAGCTTTGAATTTTCCTTTGCTCAAATATTGTAAAGCTAAACCAGTATTAACAACTAAAGCATTTTTATTATATGGCACATCATACCATTTTTTATTTTTTCTATTTTGAACCTGTAAACCACCTTTTTTATCTTGATGTAGAATAGTAAATATTCCACTATCGACGTGAGTTTCGCATCCTAGCGCTGCACCATCTTGTTTAGAAATCTCCACAGGTTTTTTTTGATTTGGATAATAATTAAATCTTAAGGTGCTTAGAGTTTTAAGTCTTGAAAATGCAAGTTTAGAAATTTGTAGGTCTTTGTTGTAAAGTCTAATAACGCTTTTAAACAAAGTCTCTCCTAAGGTAAAAATTTCATCAAAATATTTTGATAAAATTTTAATTGATTTTTTATTAAAAGATTTGTTTAGATTTATATGTTCAATGTATTGTTTTTTTTTAGTAGTAGCATATTTTTTAGTTACTTTTAAATCACCTATATCTAAACCCTCTTTACCATTAACATCATTTGGAAAATAGCCCCTATAAATATTTTTGTTTTTATTATTCCATTTTTTTGGAGATAATTTTCTTTTATTATTTTCAGATGAATTAAAAAATTTATTGCCCACATTGCAAATATTTCTAATATTTTTTTTATTTATCCCATGGCCTATAACTTGAAAAAAGCCAATATTAATACAAGCTTTTTTAATTTTATTAATGGTCTCAATTGATTTATTTGAATTGAAATCTTGATTAATTATTGAGGAAATATTGATAGTAGGAATTAAATTTTTGGCCATCTATCTTAAAGGTTTTTCCGTAACAATAGGTTGATCTTGGATTTTTTCACGAATAAAAATATATATACTTCCACTTACAATTAAAATCATTCCAACAATTGTTCTTTGACTTGGTATTTCTTCAAAGAAAATCCATCCATTTAATGATGCCCATACTAATATTGAATATTCAAATGGCGATACAACAGCTGGAGAAGCTATACGATAAGCTGTAAAAAAACAAAGAAACCCTATAGCGCCAACCACACCTATGAAAATCATATAAGGCAAAGAGAATTCCAAATTACTAAACCATTTTCGTAAAATAAATTGAGAAGCTGGATAATCAAAATTGTTGTATTGACCATCACCAATAAAAAAATAATTATTGCAAAAATATAAAAGTGGAACATTTGCGAATAAACATCATCTTTATCAGATGTTTTCTTTATAATTATCATTGATAAGGCATAACAAAATGCACATAAAACAGGCGTTAAACTTAAATAGTCAAAATCGTTAAAATCAGGATTTAATATTATATAAACACCTATAAAACCAATTATCACGGCAGACCATCTTCTTATTCCCACTTGTTCTTTTAAAAAAAATATTGCAAAAATTGTTATCAAAAAAGGACTAGCAAAAAATAGAGCAGTGGCTGTAGCTAAAGGCATTATAGTTAATGAAATATAAAAAGAACTAAAACCAAAAAAGAAAAGAATTACACGTATACTTGTAAGCAAAGGGTAATGAGTAGTAAGAATTATTGGTTTGTTTGTTATTTTTAGATAAGAACCGATAACTACAAAACTTACCAATGTTCTGATAAAATAGGCTTCATATAAATTAACACTAGTATTAATATATTTAAATGTTGCATCCATAAATGAAACAATAAACATACCAATCAATATAAGAATAATGCCTTTTGGATTATTATTTTTCATGGTTATTTGCCGATCTATATCAGTTTTTTTACTTCTTAAATATTTTTTATTCATGTAATATTAAATTCATGATTTCAGATAAAGACAAAATAATGATGGAGACTCTTTATTGGTGGGGTATACCAACTTTGTTTAGATGTAAAAATGATCCTGACCCTAAAAATTGTGACATTGCTTTAGTAGGGGTTCCTCATAGCACTGGTAATGGAACAACAGAAAGAGATCAACATTTAGGCCCAAGGGCTGTAAGAAATATTTCAGCCATGTTAAGAAGATCTCATCTTCAATATGGTATTGATCCATGGAAACAAAATAAAATTCATG
>LUMJ01000656.1_pt1 | contig 16307 bp, 12 predicted proteins | sample 729631 | NCBI WGS metagenome assembly LUMJ01 (sample SAMN03860266, study PRJNA289734) | marine metagenome | biome: seawater column; feature: ocean; material: water; isolation source: Red Sea water column Station 22 - depth 500m | place: Saudi Arabia: Red Sea | collected 2011-10-15 | depth 500 m | reverse complement strand
GTCGTGCTCGACCCACCCCGGCTGCGGGAAGACCTGCCGGTGCTCCCGCTGCGCCTGCGCCACCACGCCACCGTCGTGGTCGAAGACCATGAAGCGCGTGCTGGTGGTCCCCTGGTCGATCGCCCCCACGTAGCGGCCCATCAGCCCAGTCTCCCCCATCCGGCGCCCCCATCGGGCCCCGGCCGTGTCACACGGTCGGCCTACACCGTTCCTGCAGACCCCCCTGACGAACAGGAGCCCCCACCATGGCCATCCCCACCCTCGAATTCGCCGCCGTCGGCCGCCCCATCACCCGCCTCGGCGTCTCGTTCTTCCCCGTCTACCTCCCGCCGGCCGACCTGCCCCCGATCGCCACCGGCCCCGGGTCCGGGCTCGTGGTCGACGAACTCCCCAACGCCTCGGTCCCGACGCTCACCGTCACCAACCCCACCAGCGACGCCATCCTCCTGGTCGAGGGCGAGACCCTCGTCGGGGGCGCCCAGAACCGCACGCTCAACGTCAGCGTCCTGGTGCCCGCCGGCGCCACCCTCGAGATCCCCGTGACCTGCCTCGAGCAGGGCCGCTGGGGCAGCCGCCGCGAGTTCTCCTCGGGTGAGGTGATGGCCCCACGGCGCGTGCGCCGTACCAAGCAGGACGCCGTCGCCGCCCGGCTCGCCACCGTCGGCGGCCGGGCAGCGGAGCGCCACAGCGACCAGGGCGCCGTCTGGCACTCGGTCGACCTCGAACTCGACCGCATGGGGGTCAGCTCTCCCAGCCGGGCCATGGCCGATGCCGATACCTACCTCGAGCGCGACACTCGGCGCAGCGCCGTTCGCCACGCCCGACCTGCTGCGCCCCCACTGGCCGGCCCTCGTGCGCTCGCACCTACTGGAGCGACCCACCAGCGACGGCCACCACTCGGCAGGCCGGGCGCTGCGGTTCATCGGCCGGCTCGCCGGGGCGCCCTCGGAACGACGGGAGGGCCTGGGGCACGGCATCGAGCACCACGTGCGCACCGACCGCATCGTCGGCCAGGCGCTGGTGCTCCCGACCGCCTGCATCCACGCTGCCGCCTTCGCCCGCTGAGGGGCGCCGGGCGGCGCTCAGTACATCAGGCCGAGGGCCACCGTCGCGAAGACGAAGACGAGCGCCGTCACGACGGTGATGCGGTCGAGGTTCTGCTCGACCACGGTGGAGCCGGCGGTCTGTGCGCCGATGCCGCCACCGAACATGTCCGACAGCCCGCCGCCCTTCCCGCTGTGGAGCAGCACGAGGAAGATGAGGCCCAGCGCCGAGGCGACGAAGAGGATCGCGGTGAGGACGAACATGGTGGCGACAGGCTACCGGCGAGGTTCCCGGATCGGCCCGGCGCCCAGCCCGGCCATCAACCGACGAGCCGGTGGTACGCCACGATGCGGGCGAACTCATCGGCGTCCAGCGAGGCCCCGCCCACCAGCAGGCCGTCGACGTCAGGCTGCACCATCAGGTCGGGGGCGTTGACCGGCTTCACCGAGCCGCCGTACTGGATCCGCACGGCGTCGGCGGCCGCCTGCCCCCAGCCGTCGGCCACGACCTGCCGCACGACCCGGCACACGGCCTGGGCATCCTCGGGGGTGGCGGTGAGGCCGGTGCCGATGGCCCAGATGGGCTCGTAGGCGACCACGAGGCCGCCCACCTGGTCGGCGGAGAGCCCGGCCAGCCCGGCCTGCACCTGGCTCGTGACCCGCTCCTCGGTGGCGCCGGCCTCGCGCTCCTCCTGGGTCTCGCCACAGCACATGATCGGCGTCATGCCGTGGGCCAGCACTGCGCCCACCTTCCGGCGCACGTCGTCGTCGGTCTCGCCAAACACCTGCCGGCGCTCCGAGTGGCCGACGATCACGAGGGCCACGTTCAACTTGGCCAGCATCCCGGGGGCCACCTCACCGGTGTAGGCGCCCTTCTCCTCGAAGTGGCAGTGCTGGGCGCCCAGCAGAAGGCGCATCTCGTCCGACTCGATGACGGTCTGGACCGACCGGATGTCGGTGAAGGGCGGGTGCACCGACACGTCGACGGCGTCGTGGTCGGCCGGGTTCAGCACGAAGGCCAGCTTCTGGACCGTCTGGATGGCCTCGAAGTGGTTGTGGTGCATCTTCCAGTTGCCGCTGATCAGCGGTCGCCGGGTGGTCGCCATCGTCTGCGCTCCTCGTCCTCGGATCGTCGTCGGGGTCGTGCGGGTATGGGGGGTCAGGCCTCGCCCCGCAGGGCCGCCAGGCCCGGCAGGTCGCCCTGCTCGATCAGTTCCAGCGCCGCGCCCCCACCGGTCGACACGTGGTCCATGCGGTCGTCCACGCCGAACTGGCGGGCGGCAGCCGCCGAGTCGCCGCCGCCGACGACGGTGAAGCCGCGGCACTCGGCCACGGCCTCGGCGACGGTGCGGGTACCGGCGGCGAAGCGGGGGTCCTCGAAGACGCCCATGGGGCCGTTCCACAGCACCGTGCGGGCCTCGGCGATCACGTCCGAGAACTCGACGGCTGAGCCCGGGCCGATGTCGAGCCCCGCCCAGCCGTCGGGCAGCGAAGTGCCGGCCTGGCGGACCTCACCGCCGGCCGACGGGTCGCCGATGCGGCCGCCGGGGCCGAGGGCAGTGATGTCGATCGGTAGGCGGATCGGGGCGCCGGAGTCGAGCAGGCGGGCGCAGGTCTCGACCATGTCGTCCTCGAGGAGGGACGCTCCGACCGAGGCGCCGCGTGCCGCGAGGAAGGTGAAGCACATGCCTCCGCCCACGATGAGCTCGTCCACGACGCCCAGCAGGGCGTCGATCACGCCGAGCTTGTCGCTGACCTTGGCGCCGCCCATGATCCCGACGAACGGCCGGCGGGGTGACTCCCGGAGGCCGCCGAGCACCTCGACCTCGCGGGCCAGCAGGCGGCCGGCTGCCGAGGGCAGGTGGCGGGGCGGACCGACCACCGAGGCATGGGCACGGTGGGAGGCGCCGAAGGCGTCGTTGACATAGGCGTCCTGCCCGTCGACCAGGCGCTGGACGAACGTCTCGTCGTTCGCCGTCTCGCCCGGGTCGAAGCGCAGGTTCTCGAGCAGCGCCACGCCGGGCGCCATCTCGGACAGCCGCTCCCGGACCGGGTCCATGGCGAACGCTGGGTCGGGCACCCCCTTGGGGCGTCCGAGGTGCGAGCAGGCGGTGACCTCGGCGCCGGCGTCGAGCAGGTACCGCAGCGTGGGCAGCGCCGCCCGGATGCGCAGGTCGTCGGTGATCTCGCCTCCCGAGAGGGGGACGTTGAAGTCGCAACGGACCAGCACCCGGCGGCCGGCCAGGTCGCCGAGGTCCTCCAGTCGGGGGACGTCCATCGCCGGTGCCTCCGGTGTCGCTACCTGCGGCCTCTCTTGGCCTTGGCCTTCTTGGTGCGGCGGGTGCCGACGACCTTCGAGAGGTCGACCAGGCGGGTCGAGTAGCCCATCTCGTTGTCGTACCAGCCGCAGACCTTGACCATGTTCCCGGAGGCCATGGTGAGGCCGGCGTCGATGGTGCAGGAGGCGGGCCGGCCCACGATGTCGGCCGACACCAGCGGGTCCTCGCTGTAGTCGAGCACCTTCGAGAGCGGTCCCCGGCGGGCGGCCTCGGCGTAGGCGGCGTTGACCTGTTCGATCGTGGCCTCCTTCCTGAGGGTGCCCACGAAGTCGGTGATCGAGCCGTCGGGGATCGGGACCCGCAGCGATATGCCGTCGAGGCGGCCCTTCATCTTGGGCATCACGAGGCTGGTCGCCCGTGCCGCACCGGTGGAGGTCGGCACGATGTTGACGGCCGCGCCGCGGGCGCGACGCAGGTCGCTGTGGGGGCCGTCCACGAGGCTCTGGTCGCCCGTGTAGGCGTGCGTCGTGGTCATGAAGCCCCGCTCGACGCCGAACGTGTCGTCCAGCACCTTGATCATCGGCACGAAGCAGTTCGTGGTGCACGAGGCGTTGGAGACGACGTGGTGCTTGGCGGGGTCGTAGTCGTCGTCGTTGACGCCGACCACGAACGTGGCGTCGCAGTCGCCCGACGGGGCCGAGATGATGACCTTCTTGGCACCGCCCTCGAGGTGCAGGGCCGCCTTGTCCCGGGCCGTGAAGATGCCCGTGGACTCGATCACGACGTCGACGCCGAGGTCCCCCCACGGCAGGTCGGCCGGGTTGCGCTCGGAGAGGACCCTGATCTTCTGGCCGTCGACGACGATGCCGTCACGGGTGGCCCGGACCTTGGCATCGAGGGCGCCGTGCACCGAGTCGTTGGCCAGCAGGAAGGCCATCGTGTCGATGGACCCCAGGTCGTTGACGGCGACGAACTCGAGGTCGGCGCCCTGGGCCCTGGCGGCCCGGAAGAAGTTGCGGCCGATGCGGCCGAAGCCGTTCACACCCACGCGGACGGTCATCGAGATGGAGCCTCCTGCGGCGCGACGGCCGCGTCTTGAAAAGGGGGGGCGAAATGCCCCCCCGCATTGCTAGCCGATGAACGCCGCCTCGCCACCCTCTCGCCCGCATTTCGACGCGGGAGATCGGTCACACGGCTCCGTCGGGCGGCCGATCAGCGCTGGATGTCGCGATGGGTGACGATCGGCTCCTCGCCCCGCTCCCGCAGCGACTCGGCCACCGCCTCGGCGATCGCCACGGAGCGGTGCCGACCCCCGGTGCATCCGAACGCCACCGACAGGTACGAGCGCCCCTCCCCCATGAACGCCGGAAGGAGCAGGTCGAGGAGGCCCTCCAGGCGGGCCAGGAAGTCGCGTGCCAGGTCGCTCCCCAGGACATGCTCCTGCACGGGGGCGTCGCACCCGGTCAGGGGTCGCAGTTGGTCGACCCAGTGGGGGTTGGGCAGGAACCGGCAGTCGAACACCAGGTCGGCATCACGTGGCGCCCCGTGCTTGAAGCCGAACGAGGACACGGCCAGCCGCAGCGTCCTGTCGTCGTCCCTGCCATAGAGGCCCTCGACCTTCTCGCGCAGTTCGTGGACGTTGAGCTGCGAGGTGTCCACCACCACGTCGGCCACCGACCGGACCGGTTCCATCAGTGCCCGCTCCGCCTCGATGGTGTCGGCCAGGCCGGCGCCACCGCCCAACGGATGGGGTCGGCGGCTGCCCTCGTAGCGCTGGACCAGCACCTCGGTCGAGCAGTCCAGGAAGACGATGCCGAGTTCACCGACCATCGTGCGGAGTTCCTCGATGCCGGCGAGCGTCTCGCCGTCGAGGGTGTCGCTCCTGAGGGCGAAGGCCACGCGATCCCACGGCGAGTCGGGGCCGCTGGCAAGGTCGGCGACCTTGCCCATCAGGTCGGCGGGCAAGCGGTCGATCACGACCCAGCCCAGGTCCTCCAGGTCACTGGCGAACTCGGTACGCCCCGCCCCGGAGAGACCCGTCACCACGAGGAACTCGCTCACGGCCCCGATGCTAGGCGGGGCCGCCGTCCGGATCGGACCGGGTGGCCGGCCGGTGCGCGGTGGAGTGCACCGCCTCGGCGACGGCGTCGGGCAACCAGGAGAGGGCCCGCAGGTCCTCGAGGGATGCCGCCTGCACCTTGCGCACCCCACCCAGTTCCTTCACCAGGCGGGCCCGGCGGGTCGGGCCGAGGCCGGGGATGCCGTCCAGGACCGAGCCCGTCATCCGGCGGGAGCGCAGCTGGCGGTGGTAGGCGACGGCGAAGCGGTGCGACTCGTCCCGGATCCGCTGGAGCAGGTACAGCGCCTCGGAGCCCCGCGGCAGGAGGATCGACGCCTCCCGGCCCGGGACGAACACCTCTTCGAAGCGCTTGGCGAGGGCCGCCACCGGGATCCGGTCCCCGAGCCCGAGGCCGGCGACGACCCGTTCAGCCACGCCCAACTGCCCCTTCCCCCCATCCACCAGCAGCAGCTGTGGCGGGTAGGCGAAGCGGCCGGGTCGTTCGGCGACCGGCAGCGCGGCCTCCTCGAGATAGGCGCGGAGTCGACGGGTGAGCACCTCCTCCATGGCGGCGTAGTCGTCGTTGCCGGGGACACCGCGCACCCGGAAGCGCCGGTACTCCTGCTTGCGGACAAGTCCGTCCTCGACGACGACCATCGACCCCACGTAGTCGGTGCCCTGCAGGTGGCTCATGTCGAAGCACTCGATCCGCAGGGGCGCGTCCGGCAGGCCCAGGGCGTCGCGCAGTTCCTCGAGGGCACGTGCGCGGCTGTTGTGGTCGGCGGCCCGCTTGAGTCGGTGCCGGACGAACTCCTCCTCGGCGTTGCGAGTGACCGTCGCCTGGAGTTCGCGCTTGTCGCCCCGCTGCGGAACGCGGATGCCGACGCGGCTCCCCCGCAGCCCACCCAGCCACTCGGCCAGGAGGTCGGCCTCGGTGGGAAGGTCGGGAAGCAGCACCTCCCGCGGAATCCCCTGTGGTGGATCGCCCCGGTAGTGGGCGGCCAGCACCTCGCCGGCCAGGTCACCCGGGGCGAGGTCCTCGATGCGCTCCACGACGAAGCCCTTTCGACCGACCACGCGTCCCCGCCGCACGTAGAAGACCTGGACAGCCGCCTCCAGTTCGTCACCGAAGATCCCGAACACGTCCAGCGACTCGTTGCGGGTTCCGACCATCTGCTGCCGCTCGGCGACCTTGCGGACGCTGCCCAGGCGGTCCCGCCAGCGGGCGGCGGCCTCGAACTCGAGGGCCTCGGAGGCGACGGCCATCCGCTCCTCGAGGCGGGCTTCGACGTCGTCGGTGTCGCCGGCGAGGACCCGTCCCAGGTCCTCGAGGAGTGCCTCGTAGTCCCCCTTCGTGACCTCGTCGACGCAGGGCCCGGCGCACTTCTCGATGTGGAAGAGGAGGCAGGGGCGTCCCAGCCGACGGTGCTCCTCGAGCTTGTTGTCCGAGCAGGTTCGCACGGGGAAGGTGCGCAGCAGCAGGTCGAGCGTCTCGCGGATCGCCCCGGCGCTGCCATAGGGCCCGAAGTAGCGGACCCCCTTCCGGCGTCGGCCCCGCACGACCATGGCCCGGGGCCATTCGTGGTCGAGCGTGAGTGCCAGCAGCGGGTAGCTCTTGTCGTCCTTGAGGTCGACGTTGAAACGGGGCGAATGCTCCTGGATGAGGCTGAACTCGAGCATCAGGGCCTCGAGTTCGTTGGCCACACGGATCCACTCGACCGTCTCGGCGGCGTCCAGCATCTGCGCGGTACGCGTGGCGACGCGGTCCCGGCGGCCGAAGTAGCTGTTGAGGCGGTGGCGCAGGCTCTTCGCCTTCCCCACGTACAGCACCCGCCCCTCGCCGTCCAGGAACTGGTAGGAGCCGGGGGCGTCGGGGATGGTCCCGGAGGGGGGCCGCTCGAGCATGCCCGCAGGGTATGCGGCAGGCCGGCTTCCGCCAGCGCCACCACCGGACCGGACGCCCCCTGGCCCGTCAGGGAGGGATCAGGCCTCCAGAATGTCCCGCAGGAAGCGACCGGTGTGGCTCTCCGCCACAGCCGCAACCTCCTCGGGGGTTCCCGCCGCGACGACGGTGCCGCCGCCACGCCCGCCCTCGGGACCGAGGTCGATCAGCCAGTCGGCGGTCTTGACCACGTCCAGGTTGTGCTCGATCACGATGACGGTGTTGCCCTGGTCCACGAGGCGGCTGAGGACGGTGAGCAGCCGGCGCACGTCCTCGAAGTGGAGGCCGGTGGTCGGCTCGTCGAGGATGTAGACGGTGTGGCCGGTCGGCCGCTTCGCCAACTCGGACGCCAGCTTCACCCGCTGCGCCTCGCCGCCCGAGAGGGTGGGCGCCGACTGCCCCAGGCGGATATAGCCCAGGCCGACGTCCACCAGCGTCTTCATGTGGCGGGTGATCGAGGGCTGCCTCTCGAAGAACTCCAACGCCTCCTCGCAGGGCATGTCGAGCACGTCGGCGATAGTACGGCCCTTGAACTCGATGTCGAGGGTGTCCCGGTTGTAGCGGGCGCCCCTGCAGACCTCGCAGGGCACGTACACGTCCGGCAGGAAGTGCATCTCGATCCGGAGCGTGCCGTCGCCCGAGCAGGCCTCGCAGCGGCCGCCCTTGACGTTGAAGCTGAAGCGTCCGGGCTTGTAGCCCCGTACCCGTGACTCCTCGGTCTGGGCGAAGAGCTTGCGGACGTGGTCGAACACGCCCGTGTAGGTGGCGGCGTTGGAGCGGGGGGTGCGGCCGATGGGCGCCTGGTCGATGTTGATGACCTTGTCGACCTGGTCGATGCCGTCGATGGCGGTGTGGAGGCCGGGCGGCACCTTGGAGCGGTAGACGGCCTGCATGAGGCCCTTGTGGAGGATCTCGTTGACGAGCGTCGACTTGCCCGAACCGGACACGCCGGTGACGGCCACGAACCGCCCCAGGGGGAACTCGACGTCGACGTCGGCCAGGTTGTTCTCCCGGGCCCCACGCACCGTGAGCACGCCACCGGTGCCGGGCCTGCGGGCCTCGGGCACCGGGATCGCCTTCCTCCCCGAGAGGTACTGCCCGGTGAGCGACGCCCGCTTCTTCAGGAGCGCCGGCAGGGTCCCGGAGTGGACGACGGCGCCGCCGTGCTCGCCGGCGCCCGGGCCGATGTCGACGACGTAGTCGGCGCTGCGGATGGTCTCCTCGTCGTGCTCGACGACGACGACCGTGTTGCCGAGGTCCCGGAGCCGCAGCAGGGTCTCGATGAGGCGCCGGTTGTCCCGCTGGTGCAGGCCGATGGAGGGTTCATCGAGGACGTAGAGCACGCCGACCAGGCCGCTGCCGATCTGGGAGGCGAGGCGGATGCGCTGCGCCTCGCCGCCGGCGAGGGTGGCTGCCGAACGCGAGAGCGACAGGTAGTCGAGGCCCACGTCGAGGAGGAACCCGAGGCGGGCGTTGACCTCCTTGAGGACCGGTTCGGCGATCATGGCCTCCCGGTCGGTGAGTTCCAGGCCGGCCAGCACCTTGGCGGCCTCGCCAATCGGGAGCTCGCACACGTCGTGCACCGAGTGGCCGTCGATGCTCACCGCCAGCGACAGCGGGTTGAGCCGCGCCCCGCCGCACTCGGGGCAGGGCACCTGGCGCATGTAGCCCTCGATCTGCTCCCGGGCGCTGTCGCTCTCGCTGTCCTGGTGCCGGCGCCGCAGGTACGGCACGACGCCCTCGAAGTGCGCCGAGTAGACCCGGTTGCGACCGAAGCGGTTCTTGTAGCGGACCTGCACCCGGTGGTCGATGCCGCCCTCCAGCAGGAGCCGCTGCTGCCTCGCCGGCAGCGACCGCCAGGGAGCCGCCGGGTCGATGTCCTGGTCCTCGGCCACGGCGGCGACGAGCCGCTTGAAGTAGCGGTTGTGGCCGCCCGACCAGGGGGCGATGGCACCCTCCTCGAGGCTGAGGTCCCGGTTCGGCACGACCAGTTCCGGGTCCACCTCGAAGACTGCGCCGAGGCCGTCGCAGTGGCTGCACGCCCCGTAGGGGCTGTTGAAGGAGAAGTTTCGGGGGGCCAGCTCCTCGAAGGACTTGCCGTCGCTGGGACGCCTCGGTCCGTGGCACGACCTGGATCTCGGCGACCCCCTCGGCCAGGGCGAGGGCCGCCTCCATCGACTCGGTGAGGCGGCGTTCGATGCCGTCGCGCAGGACCAGCCGGTCGACGACCACCTGGATGGTGTGCTGCTCGTAGCGGGCCAGGTCCATGTCGTCGGTGAGTTCGTGCAGCTCGCCGTCGACGATGGCCCGGCTGAAGCCCTGCGTGGCGAGGTCGGCCAGGAGGGTGTCGTAGGTGCCCTTGCGGCCGCGCACCACCGGCGCCAGCACCTGGAAGCGGGTGCCCGGCTCCATCTCCAGGACCCGGTCCACGATCTGCTGCGGGGTCTGGCGGACCAGCCGCTCCCCCGTCTCCGGGTCGTGTGGGACGCCGATTCGTGCGTAGAGCAGACGCAGGTAGTCGTAGACCTCGGTGATCGTGCCGACCGTCGAACGCGGGTTGCGCGAGGCGCTCTTCTGGTCGATGGAGATCGCCGGCGAGAGGCCCTCGATGAAGTCGACGTCCGGCTTGTCCATCTGGCCGAGGAACTGCCGGGCGTAGGCCGAGAGCGACTCGACGTAGCGCCGCTGGCCCTCGGCGTAGATGGTGTCGAAGGCCAGCGACGACTTGCCCGAGCCGGAGATGCCGGTGAAGACGATCAGGTGGTCGCGGGGCAGGTCGAGGTCGACGTCGCGCAGGTTGTGCTCGCGCGCCCCGCGCACCACCAGTCGTTCGGACACGGCGGCGAGCCTACCGGTAGCCCCCGCAGCGCTCCGGACCCGCGACCACTCCGGTCAGGCGTGCTCGGCGAGGTCGCGGAGTTCCCGGCGGAGCTCGCTGATCTCGTCCCGGAGGCGGGCGGCGTACTCGAAGCGCAGGTCGCCGGCGGCCTCCTTCATCTCCTCCTCGAGGGAGCCCAGTAGGCGCTCGAGGTCCGCCCGGGGCAGGTCGGACATCTCGTCGACCAGGCGCTCGCCGCGACGGCGACGCCCCTTGGGCACCGGCGCCCCCTCCCGGTCGGGGCGGATCACCTCGAGGATGTCGCTGACCGCCTTGCGGACGGTCTGCGGGTCGATGCCGTGCTCCTCGTTGTACGCCTGCTGGAGCGCCCGCCGCCGGTTCGTCTCGGTGAGGGCCCGCTGCATCGAGGCGGTGACCTCGTCGGCGTACATGACCACCTGGCCGTCCACGTTGCGGGCGGCCCGGCCGATGGTCTGCACCAGCGACGTCTCGCTGCGCAGGAATCCCTCCTTGTCGGCGTCGAGGATCGCCACCAGCGACACCTCGGGCAGGTCGAGGCCCTCCCGCAGCAGGTTGATGCCGACGAGCACGTCGAACTCGCCGAGGCGCAGGTCGCGGAGGATCTCGATGCGCTCGACGGTGTCGATGTCGGAGTGCAGGTAGCGCACCCGGACGCCGTGCTCCAGGAGGTAGTCGGTGAGCTCCTCGGCCATCTTCTTGGTGAGCGTGGTGACGAGCACCCGCTGGTCGGCCGCGACCCGCTCCTCGATCATCCCCTGGAGGTCGTCGATCTGGCCCCGGGTGGGACGCACGACCACCTCGGGGTCGACCAGCCCGGTCGGGCGCACGATCTGCTCGACCACCCGGCTGCTGTTGTCGAGTTCCCACTGGCCCGGCGTGGCCGAGAGCAGAACCACCTGCCCGACCGTCTCGAGGAACTCCTCGAAGCGCAGCGGGCGGTTGTCGGCGGCCGACGGCAGCCGGAAGCCGTGCTCGATGAGGGTCTCCTTGCGGCTCCGGTCGCCGTGGTACTGGCCGTTCAGCTGCGGGACCGCCACGTGCGACTCGTCCAGCACCACCAGGAAGTCGTCGGGGAAGTAGTTGAGCAGCGTGTACGGCTGCTCCCCGGGTCCCCGGCCATCGATGGGGGCGCTGTAGTTCTCGACACCGTTGCAGAAGCCCAGTTCCGAGAGCATCTCGAGGTCGTGCTCGGTGCGCATCCGCAGTCGCTGGGCCTCGAGCAGCTTCTGCTCACCCTCGAAGAACGCCAGCCGATGCTGGAGCTCGTCCTGGATGCGCTCCATGGCCCGGGCCAGCACCACCCGGTCGGCGGCGTAGTGGGTGGCCGGGAACACCACCAGTTCGTCGAGCTCTCGGAGGTGTTCGCCGGTCAGAGCGTCCACCTCGGTGATGGACTCGACCTCGTCGCCGAACAGCGAGACGCGAACCGCCGTTTCCTCGTAGGCGGGGTGGATCTCGAGCGTGTCGCCCCGCACCCGGAACTTGCCGCGGCCCAGTACCAGGTCGTTGCGCTCGTACTGCATGTCGACCAGCCGGGCCAGGGCGGCCCGCTGGCCCACCTTGTCCCCGGCCCCGAGGTCCTCACCCACGCGCAGCACCAGCAGCTGGTCCTTGTACATCGCCGGGTTGCCGAGGCCGTAGATGCACGACACCGAGGCCACCACGATCGTGTCCCTGCGGGTCAGCAGGGCCGCCGTGGCCGAGTGGCGCAGACGGTCGATCTCGTCGTTCACCGACGAGTCCTTCTCGATGAACGTGTCGCTCGAGGGCAGGTACGCCTCGGGCTGGTAGTAGTCGTAGTAGGAGACGAAGTACTCGACCCGGTTGTTCGGGAAGAAGGCCCGGAACTCGTTGGCCAGCTGGGCGGCCAGCGACTTGTTGGGGGCGATGACGAGGGTGGGGCGCTGGACCTGCTCGATCACCCAGGCCAGCGTGGCGCTCTTGCCGCTGCCGGTGATGCCGAGCAGGGTCTGGAAGCGCTCACCGCCCAGGATGCCGTCCGACAGTTCGGCGATCGCCTTCGGCTGGTCGCCGGCCGGCGGGAAGGGCGCCTCGACGACGAAGCGCTGCTCCTCAGCCTGATCCTCGGCCTTATCGCCTGCAGGTTCCTCCACGGGCGCAGCGTACCCACGGGGGGGTGACGGCCTCCCGGGCCTCAGCCCTCGCCCCGCTCCACCCGGCTGCCGAGCCGCCGCACCTCACCGCCCGGCTCCGGCCGCTCGAGCATGCCGATCCAGGTCCAGCAGCGGTCGACCTCGCGCTCCAGGTCCTCGGGGGTGCCGGAGTTGTCGACCACGAAGTCCGCCTTCGCCAGGCGCTCCTCCCGGGAGGCCTGCCGGGAGATCCGCAGCCGGGCGTCCTCTTCGGCGTAGCCCCGGTGCTCGACCAGCCGGCGCACCGCCACCTCCGGGTCGACGTCGACGACCACGACGCCGCCGAGGCCCTCGTGCCCCGACTCCACGAGGAGCGGGATGTCCAGCAGGACCGTGGCGTCGGTGGCGGCGAGTTCCCCTCGACGCCGGGTCATCTCGTCGCCGACGGCCGGGTGGACGATGGCGTTGAGCGCCTGCAGTTCCTCGTCGTCGTCGAACACGAGGTCTGCCACGGCCTGCCGGTCGAGCGTCCCATCGGCGGCCACGATGCTGTCGCCCCAGCGTTCGACCATGGCGACGAACACGGGCCGGAGGGGCTGCTGCAGGTCGCGCACGATGGCGTCGGCGTCCAGCAGGACAGCGCCACGCCTCCTCGGCGGCCTCGACCTCGGCGGCCTCGACATCGACGGCAGGCGCCTCCTCGGCGTACACCTCGGCCCAGGCGGCCTGGGCCTCGCTGCCACCGTCGCCCGTCTCAGGGGACTCGGCCACGTGCGACTCGTCGGCGGCGACCTCGCCACCCACGTAGTTGCCCTCCTCGTCGAAGGCCTCGTGGCCGAAGTGACCGCGCCACTCCTCGGCCACGACGCCGCCCTCGGCGGCCTGCTTGATCGAGAGGCTGATGCGTCGGCGCTGCAGGTCGAGGTCGATGATCTTGACCCAGAGCTCCTCGCCCGGCGTCACGACCTGCTCGGGCAGGTCGACGTGGTGGGAGGACATCTCCGAGATGTGCACCAGGCCCTCGATGCCGTCGCCCACCTGCACGAAGGAGCCGAACGGCACCAGCTTCGTGACCCGGCCGTAGACCAGCTCGCCCACCTGATGGCTCTCGGCGAACTCGTGCCACGGGTCCTGCTGGGTGGCCTTGAGCGACAGGCTGATGCGCTCGCGGCTGCGGTCGATGTCGAGCACCTGGACCTCGATCTCGTCGCCGACGGTCACGACCGAACTGGGATGGTCGACGTGCTTCCACGACAATTCGGACACGTGGATGAGGCCGTCCATGCCGCCCAGGTCGACGAAGGCGCCGAAGTTGACGACGCTCGAGACCACGCCGGAGCGGACCTCGCCGGGACGCAGGTTGTTGAGGAAGTCCTCGCGCTGCTCCTTCTGGGTCTCCTCCAGCCAGGCTCGGCGCGAGAGCACGACGTTGTTGCGGTTCTTGTCGAGCTCGATGATCTTGGCGTCGATGGTGGTGTCCATGTAGGGCTGCAGGTCGCGCACCCGGCGCAGGTCGACGAGGGAGGCGGGCAGGAAGCCCCGAAGGCCGATGTCGACGATCAGGCCGCCCTTGACAACCTCGATGACGGTGCCGGAGACGACACCGTCGCCCTCCTTGATTTCCTCGACCCGGCCCCCAGCCCTCCGACTTGTAGCCGATGTCCAGCAGGACCTCGTCCTTGTCGACCCTCACGACGGTGCCCTCGACGAGCTGGCCGTTCTGTACGTCGACCATGGTGGCCGAGTAGGCGTCGTCCAAGGAGAGGGCACCGAGGTCGTCGAGGACGATCTCGCGGGGGGTGTACTCGCCGCTCGCATCGAAGGTGCCCATTGGGGGCGAGTCGAGGGCGGAATCGGGGGCAGTCAGGTTGGTCACGGGGGCTTTCCGGTCGGATGGGGGTCGGGAATACGGACGTTGTTGCACGCGCCTCGTGGCGCAGACCGGAAAAGCCTATCCACAGGCCCGGAAAAGCCGTCCCGGGGCTCCGCAGACACTCAGGTCGGCCGCTGTGCCACCAAAAGGAACTCGGGGTGCTCCAGGTCGGGTGGACGGCGGGCGTAGTCGCCCGGAGCCACCGCCCAACAGTCCTCCACCCTGAGCCCCGCCCGGCCGGCCAACAGGCGCAGCTCTCGGGGCGTGAAGCAGCTGGTCCACAGTTCCGCCGCCCGGACCGCCCCGTCGGGGTCGCGCAGTTCGGTGTGCTCGTGGTGGACGCCCCGGTCGGCGTCGAAGTCGTCGAGTTCGCCGAGGTACCGGACCTGGAAGTAGGCCGAGAAGGCGCTCAGGGCCAACCGGCCGCCCGGGCGCAGGGCCGCCGCCATCCGCTCCAGGATCACCCCGTCGGGGTCCGGCGCCGCTGGGTCGCCGACCGGGGCGGCCGGGCCACCCGCCAGTCCGAAGGCCCCCTGGCAGAGCGAGATGGCGGCATCGAACTCCCCCGCCCAGGCCATCTCCCGGGCGTCGAGGCAGTGGAACTCGGCGCCGGCGGGGGCGTCGGCGACCGCCAGGTCCACGAAGGTCCGCGACACGTCCACGCCCACCACGCCGATGCCGCGGCTTGCCAACTCGTGCGCGTGGCGGCCGGGGCCACACCCGACGTCGAGCACCCGGTCCCCCGGCACCAGGCCCAGGGCGTCGATCAGGAAGTCGACTTCCTGCACCGTCCCGTAGGTGAACGAATAGCGCAGGTAGGCGGAGCCCAGGTGGTCGGCAACCTCTTCGAACCAGTGTCCGGGCACCCGGGGCCTCAACCCTTGGCGTCGGCCCAGGTGGCGCCGGTGGCGACGTCCACGGCCAGGTCGACCCGCAACTCGTGGGCACCTGAGAGGATTTCGGGCACCACCCGGACGGCCTCGTCCAACTCGTCGTGCACCACCTCGAGGATCACCTCGTCGTGCACCTGGAGGATCAGCCGGCTCGCCATGCCCGAGTCCTCGAGATGCCGGTCGAGGCGGACCAGCGCCACCTTGAAGATGTCGGCCGCCAGGCCCTGGATGCCGGCGTTCATGGCCTGACGCTCCCCCGCCTGGCGGACGTTGAAGTTGGGCGACGACAGTTCGGGGATGCGGCGTCGGCGGCCGAAGAGGGTCTCGGTGTAGCCCCGGTCGCGAGCCTCGGCAACGGTGCGGTCCATGTACTCCCGCACGGCGGGGAACGCCGCGAAGTAGCTGTCCAGGATGTCGGCGGCCTCGTCGACGGGGATGTCGAGGCGCTGCGACAGGCCGTACGCCTCCATGCCGTAGGCCAGCCCGTAGGCGACCATCTTGGCCCGCGAGCGCAGTTCTGGGGTCACCTCGTCGGGCTGGACACCCCACGTGCGGGAGGCCACGGCGGTGTGCACGTCGTCGCCGGCGACGAAGGCGGTGATCAGCCCGGGGTCCTCGGCCAGGTGCGCGATGCAGCGCAGCTCGATCTGGTTGTAGTCGGCGACCAGCAGCGTGTGGCCGTCGGCGGGGACGAACGCCCGGCGGAAGGCCCGGCCGGCCTCGGTGCGGACCGGGATGTTGTGCAGGTTCGGGGCGTCGGAGCTGAGACGCCCCGTTCGGGCGACGGCCTGGTTGAAGGTGGCCCGGATCCGGTCGCCCTCCCCCACCTCGGCCAGGAGCCCCTCGCCGTACGTGGAGCGCAACTTCTCGACCTCCCGGTACGCCAGGAGTCGCTCGACCACCGGGTGGTCGTCCCGGAGCCGTTCCAGCGTGGCGGCGTCGGTGGAATAGCCGGTCTTGGTCTTCTTGCCGGGCGTCAGCCCCAACTTCTCGAAGAGCACCTCGCGGAGTTGCTTGGTCGAGTTGACGTTGAACTCCTCGCCGGCAGCCTCGTGGATCGAGGCCCGGAGGCGCTCGCAGTCGGCGGTCAACTCGTCCCGGAGCCGGGTGAGTTCGGCCACGTCGACCCCGACGCCGAGCAACTCCATGCGTGCCAGCACCCGGACGAGTGGCAACTCGATATCGGTGTTGAGGCCGTCGACGCCCTGCTCGGCGAGGGCCGCCAGCAACGGTTCGACCAGCAGCGCCACCGCCCGGGCCCGTGG
>LUMJ01000369.1_pt1 | contig 16326 bp, 15 predicted proteins | sample 729631 | NCBI WGS metagenome assembly LUMJ01 (sample SAMN03860266, study PRJNA289734) | marine metagenome | biome: seawater column; feature: ocean; material: water; isolation source: Red Sea water column Station 22 - depth 500m | place: Saudi Arabia: Red Sea | collected 2011-10-15 | depth 500 m | reverse complement strand
GTAAATTCAGTTTTCTTGTATGAAAGAAAGGTTGTCAGATTTTTTGTGTAGATAGAACCGTTATCCACAACAAGTAGCAACTAGCTGCCTACCTCAATCGCTATGTAGTGTAGTTCACTTGTGGCGTCAACAACTTTGATATATCCAAAGTTAATCCTATTATCTTCCTCCCACATTAGAATACGCTTACCAGCGCCAGCTTCGTTAATGAATTGTGTAATCAATTCAGTTGCAGATTCAAGGTCAGCTTTTGAATAGAATGCAATATCACCGATACTAAACGACAACGGAATTTGAATTGCAGTTGGAGTAGTAAGGATAATACCTTTCTCTTCAAAAATTGACAGCACTACATCAATTCTTGCATCTTTGTCTAGTACAATGCCCATGCCACCGCTAGCGGCAGCAGTTGGTGCGATGCCAGCTACTTTTTGTAAATATGCCTCAAATGCTGATTCCTGTGTATCGCCCAATCCTACATAATAATCACCAGTAAACGCAGCACCAACTGCTGCAATGGTACCTAGTTGCGCTACAACGCCACCCGCACCAGCAGTATAAACTGGAATAAAGTAGGTATCATGATCACCCACTTGATATAATATGTTATCCCCAATTCGAGGATTTCGCAAAAGTGTCTTCAATTGAGCAAAGTCAGGATCCCTATCTAATGCTTCACGAACAGAAGTCGGACCCAATAGAACAGTCTCTGACTCTATTGGCACTTCATAAAATTGCATATGACCCAAATTTGGCGAATCGTTTTGTACAACCATGTATCCTGCCAAGTTTCTTCCCTGTGAGCCCCTAAGTTCAAGCGACAATAATCCTACAAATTCCGGTTCTTCAAATCCAGGTGGCTTAGCCTCTATGTAGTAAGTATCTAAGCCACGAGGTATTTCATAGAATTCATTTGCCTGAATGAATATGTCAACATCAGTAACGTGATAGATGTTATACATTTCAGTCCTCCAGTTGTAAAGCTCCTGTGGATACCTAATTTGGGTTTCAAGCCATTCAGGCATATCGATTACATTATGCTCATACTGAGCAAGGAACATGTTGCTAAAGAAGTCATTTCCGTGCCTGATTATCTTAATACTGCCATCATAAGTATCAACCAATCCGTAGCCTGCCAATCTTAGATATGGGTTTCCCGCTGACCATGGAATATTGGATGAATCAAATCCAACAATAAGTGGAACAAGCCAATGGGTGTTTTCACCATCTGTTACAGGGAGTGAGTCAAGCTCCTTTCCAAACAAGTTGTACAAGAAATACGGATATAGGGTTTCCATTCTGTCATTAACATCCTTGTATCTCATGATATGAACTGGTGTTCCGGGATATGAAATCATAAAGTTTGGTTCAAACATCCAGCTAATTGGTGGGGCAATTTCCAAGCCTCCAGTTCCAGCATAGGATTCGTTGTTTAGTTCTGCAGTAGTTGAACCTCGGTTTGTGGGATATGCCGACCATTGTGAGTCAAGCAATCCCCCCTCACCGTAGTAGATCTTTCTTTGTGGAAATAGCTCAGAGCTGTCAACAATTTTACCATCTGTTGCCTCCAAGGTTAGAAAGCCTTCAGGAACATGTGTGTAAACCAAGTGTTCGTTGTACCATCTGTTCTCCAAACTTACGGAGCTTGGCAAGATTGGTGCCATGGATGCAGTCCAGTATAGCTTGTCATCAAATCTCAAAATATCATTGTCTTCGAAATTGACATATGGTATTAAACCAATTTCGGGTTTCAGTTTAGCAAATGCAGCTTCCCAGTCCCACACACGTATACCATCAAGAACGTCAGCATTGCTTTCAATGTATTGATCAATCTGGTTTGGGGAAATTGAGTTTAACGTAACGTCGTGAGTGTGTTCCTCAATCTGATCTAATTCTCCAAGATAACGGTTTACTCCAATTTGTTGCGCAGTATATGGACCCAGATACTCTATCTTTTTGGCATCTGCAACGCTAGTATTGACAGACATGGCAATGCCAACAACAACTGCAATTGCAATGATGGTAAAAATTCTGATGTACACATCTCTTTTTAACATGTGCGTTAGTACTCTAGATCTTAACCTATCAAATATTGAAAATGCAATTAATGCAAAACCAACAATAAACGATCCACCTATTGCATACTTTGTGTTATAGTCTATATCAGAAGTAAAGAACATGTTAAAGGCTGACCAGACTATTGCGATTCCTATAATTACTTCAAGTGTTGATGTATATTGTAGCCACTTTGGTTTTCCTTCTGCAGCATCGTGAATATAATTTGTAAGAACTTTAAAAATATGATGTACACCAATGAACAATAAAAGACGCAATCCAATAGCTGCAAGAAGCGGTGGAACAACAACAAGTAGAGCAGGAATCATCGGGATTACTTTCTCAGTTGCATAGGAATGATCAGTTGGTGGTGTTACAAAAGGTAGAGAAAATATTGTTGTTACATTTTCTATACCTAGATCATTTCCATCCATGATAGACATGACGGCAAATCCAAAGAAAACATTTGCAAAGAAAGCACCAAATAACAAAACTTTGGTAATCTGCCAAATTACGAAATGAGGAACAGAGATCTTATGATCGTGAAAACTTGGTATGGTTTGTGTTGCAGATTCAGTTGGATTACGGTTGACAAACCCAATCATGGTACGTAAAGTATACCAAAGAATAGAATGACGTTTTACAATATTTACACGTACTAGTGCAATTGCCGATAGGGTTACTGAAGAGATCAACGCAAAATAAAGCGGAGTTGTGAAAAGATCTGCAAATTCCTCAAAGTTCATAAATAAAACCACTGCCTGATTGCCTACAAGCAGAAATGCGATTACCGCTACTATAGCTATGATTCCAAGCCTTAGGAACTTGGCAGTGTCCGGAGGTGGACCTGTATTTGCTTTTGCTGAACTATACAACTTGAGAAATCTGCAACATATATCAAATTAATACCTTAGTGAAAGAAAATAGGTAGTTTTAATGAAATTAGGCTAAATTGGCAATACCCTTACAGATCATATATACTGCGGTGAATTTTGGAATGGAAACCGTTTCGTCTGTGAAAGGTCCAAACTTTTTGTTTTTAAGCCTGAATACAATTGGACATTTTGCTAAAACTTCAACGGATTTATCATCAATCAAACAAGCATCAGTATACGGACTGAATTTTTCGATATTTTCACAGGCAAGTTTGGTTAGGCCACTTTTACTGTTCAGGGATCCTTCCAATCGGAAGATTCTGTGTATATCAACTGTAACATTAGGATCTATCCTTATTCCGATCGAATTTTTGCCCATTTCCTCAAGCTTTTGCCGGTAAGCATAGTAGCCATCAGAAATAACCTTGGTTACGCCCTTTGATCTATTGGATTTGGAGCCGAAAAGGTCAGATGCCACACGACCACGCCATCCAGGTTCTGTAAGCTCGGGAAACAATGATCTTGAAGGGTTGGCTTTTTTAAATCCAAATGCTTCGGGAATTGCCTTACGAAACATGATATAATCACTCAAGTCACTTCTTTCTTTAGAACCTAGAGTGTTATATGCCGAATTTTCTACGTAAAGATGAAAACCATCATTCCCTGAAAAAGAAACTAGAATATTTTTCCGCTGAATTTGTAAATCTGTAGTTAGTATTTTTATCAGGTTCAAAGTTTCTTTTTTTAAACCAGAGACACAATTTTCACATGGCAATGAAACAAGATCCAGTTTGTTTGATTTGCATTTAGGGCATATATCTTGGATTAAAGAAACTTCATTACAAGAAAGGCATTTTATGCATGTATGTTCTTTTCTGCAAGACATGTTGAGATCCTTTGCGTCTATATCAAAAATAAGATCTGCTTCCTTCCAGTCTTTTTCCCCCATTGGTAAATTAGGAAACGAGTAGTAAGCGTTTGAACAAAAAACATCAGAAGGTACATTTGTCATTAACATGAGTCGCAAATCTTCATCAGCTTTTAATGAAATATGTCTGCTCATTCCAGAGTTGAATTTTTTATATCCAAACTCCCTTTCAGATGACCTGACTGGAACATGAATTAGATCAAAATGATCAAAATAGTATTGCTTGAAAGTTTCTACTAAAAAATTTGAGTCGCGTTCAAGCATTTATGATCTTTTCTTTCCAAACTGAATTGGATTTATTATAGTGTCACATTCAGGTATAGCAAAACATAGATCATTACTCTTAATTTTTTCACATGATGGGCAAGAATATTTTGTATTACTCCCGGTTTCACCCGCAATTTGATTGATCTGATATAGTGTAACTTTTTCGTTGTAATCAGGAGCATTTTTGAATAATGGTGCAATCTCATCAATTGATTGTCCCCTTCCAAGTAGAAATGTAGCCAGCATAAATCTTCCAGAATGAGATAAATTTTCGCCGGCTTCAAGTATATCAATGGCATGTTTGATACATGGAGGATATTCAGTTGATACAGTTATACTTACTGTGAATTTTTTTGCCAAATCCACCAATCTGTTAACTTTGTCCTCAAATCCCTTATGCAACGATGGTGTATTAGCATTTTTAATTCTAGAACCAATATATCTACTAAGTTCCCTCCGAATTAATCTGACAGTTTCATGAGGACTCAAAAATACCATTCCGCTTTCAATATGACGATTAACAAGTTTCCATTCAAGTTCATGAAAATTTACGGCATGTCGTAAGTAGTCTGTAATAGGAATCACGAAATGGTTATTGTTCTTTTTTACGCTAACAGAAAAGACATCTCTGATAATTTTTATCGCAAGTTCCTCGCTTGTTTTATTTGAATTATCTACTAGATCTTTTTCAAGAAATTTTTCAGCCCTACGAGCCTCAGCAAGAGAAAATCTATTGATGAGTGTGTTCTTCCCACTTAGTTTTAGTAGAATTATTGCAATTAGAAATGAAAAAGTATCAGAATTGTCAAATTTTGTGTTGTAGACTTTCCCATTCGTTGCAGCTTCAATTCGTTCATATGCTTTATCTACAATAATCTGAAGATCTGAATCCGTAGCAAATTGTTCTAGCGTAAATCCTTTATCCCGTAGATATTGCCCAGCTTCCGCTAGAAAAGGATATTTTGCTATCTCATCTTGTCCCAAACTAACCATATACTATCTTCCCAAACCTCACTAAAAAATTTAATTTAAAAAGTTTCAAAACAAAAAAACTAGACTGGTTTAAATTATGCTAAATAGTCTTGCATACGTGCAAATCGGACTTCATGTTTCTATTTCGGGTTCCGTTGCTAATGCTGTTACCAATGCAGTTGAACGTGAGTGTTCCGCATTCCAAATATTCACGGGAAACCCAAGAGGATGGTATTCAAAAGACCTAACAGATGAAGATCTTACAAATTTTAAGAAAAATCTTGATGAATGTAGTATTGATCGATTTGCCACAGTCGCACATATGCCATATCTTCCAAATCTTTCTACTCCAGATATTACAAGTTATGAAAAGTCCATCAAGGCTATGATAAGAGAGGTTGAACGATGTGACAAAATTGGAATACCATACCTAGTAACACATTTGGGAAGTCATAAGGGATCAGGAGAGGAAGGCGGAATTAAAAGATTGACATCTGCACTAATGGAAGTTGCCAAAACGAAAAAAGATGTCACCATTCTTCTTGAAAATACTGCTGGGCAAAAAAATTCTGTAGGATCAGATTTTACTCAACTTGCAGAGATATTCTTCAGTTTAGAACCAGCAGATAGATTTGGGATCTGTATCGATACATGTCATGCCTTTGCTGCTGGATATGATCTAAAAAATGAAAAAAGCGTGGAAGAAACCTTTGGAAAATTTGATAAGGAAATAGGACTAGAACATCTTAAGATTCTTCACTTGAACGATTCCAAGGGTGAACTAGGATCTCATCTTGATAGACATGACCATATTGGTTTAGGTCAAATAGGTAGTACTGGATTAAGCAAAGTAATCAAACTAATGAATAAAAATAAAATTCCTATAATATTAGAGACACCGATTGATGAAAGGCGAGATGAGTTTGAGGATATTGGAATGGCAAAAGAACTTGCATAAAACTAATTTATTTCACCTAGGTGGCTTGCAATTATGAAATACGACGACGTAATGAAACTTGCACTTGAAAGAGGATTTTATTTTCCAAGCTGTGAGGTTTATTCTGATGCACAGGCTGGATTCTGGGAATATGGACCAACTGGTGTAGGTCTAAAGAATAAATTTTTGGAACTTTGGAGAAGAGAGCTAATTAGGCGTGACAAAATGATTGAGATTGACGGCTCCCAAATAATGTCCAAATCTGTGTTTGAAGCATCAGGTCATCTTGCAAGCTTTGCTGACCCCATAGTAAGATGTACAAAGTGTAAATCCACACACAGAGCTGATAAATTAATAGCTGATATTACCAAAACTGAGATTCCAGAAAGTGCTGGTCTTGACGAATTTGACAAGGTTATTACTGAAAAAAATATTAAGTGTACAAAATGCAATGGTGATTTTGAGAATGCTAAGAAATTCAACATGATGTTTCAGGTAGGAATAGGCCCAGAGGGAGAAGAGGCTTATCTAAGACCTGAAACGTGCCAGTCCATCTTTGTTGATTTTCCTCGACTTTTCAAGACCATGAGAGGAAAACTTCCATTAGGAATTGCACAAACAGGTAAAAGTTTTCGAAACGAGATTGCGCCTAGACAAAGCTTACTCAGACTAAGAGAGTTTTATCAGGCAGAGATTGAGGTATTTTGTAACCCTGCTAAACTAAATGACTTGGACAAATTCTCTGAGATACAGAACACAAAGATCCCGATTCAAATTGATAATGAAATAAAGATTATGACCTGCAAGGAAGCAGTAGATTCAAAAACGCTCCCAAACAAGTTTGTTTCCTACTATTTGGGAATATTAGCAGAATTTTATGAAAAAGCTGGCGTGAATATACAAAAAAGCAGATTCCGGAAATTAGGAGAAAAAGAAAAGGCGTTCTATGCAGAAGTTGCATTTGATTTTGAGGTTGAAACAACTATTGGATGGCTTGAGCTTGTAGCATGCAACTATAGATCAGATTATGATTTGAGTAGTCATGCTAAGAAAAGTAAAGAAAAATTTGAGGTGATGGATGGGGATGAAAAGGTACTTCCACATGTTTTTGAGCTTTCGATGGGAATAGACCGTAGCCTATATACGATCTTAGAACATAGCCTACGAGAAGACAAAGAAAACGAAAGGACTGTGTTATCACTCAAACCATACTTGGCACCTATTCATGTTGGTGTGTTATCACTTGTAAAAAAAGATGGGCTTGCAGAAAAAACTGATGAGATTTATCTGAAAATTAAGCGAAAATATGATGCATTCCTAGATCATTCTGGTGCAATTGGAAGACGATATAGAAGATTGGATGAAGTTGGCGCACCTTACGCCATCACAATTGACCATAAGACATTAGAAGATGACACTGTAACACTTAGAAATCGAGATTCAATGGAGCAAAATAGAATAAATATTTCTGATTTAGAACAGGTACTTTCTAAGGATACTGCGTTTCCCTAATGTCTAGAAATTTTAGAAAAATAAAATAGAAAAAGATTGGACTTTTCGTCTCAATATCTACTCAAGGAAATCCATTGAATTAGATAGATTGGGTGACGAAGATTGTCCTGATGGAGTTGTTGTTGGTATGGATGGGAATTTTTCATCTGTTTGTTGTTCTGCAACCGCGGATGCCTCTTGCAATATTGCATCAGTCTCCTCGTTTACTGTATCAGATTCCATGGTAAATGTGTCATTAGACAACGAGTCTACCATTAACCCACTCAACGTTTCTGTCATAGAATTCAATTCAGAATCAGCTTCTGGCATGAAACTGCTCAGTGATGATTTCAAACCTTTCATGGTTGACATTGCTGGTCCAATTGAAACCATTGCATCACCTAGGTCATGAATAGTACTCAAACGTAATTGAACTTGTTCAAGAGATGTTCTTGCATTGCCCAACATTCTTGAAACTTTACGAACTTCAGCTAGTTCAGATGACAAAACTTTGCTCGCAGAGGTATCATGGTTCTCCATCGCTGTTACGATTCTAGCAAATAATTTCTCGTCTCTTTCATGGAGATTTCTTAACATGACATCCATCTTTGAAGTTTGTCCTTGAAGTTTAGTAACTGCTGTTTGGATTCGTGGTTTTAGAGCTCCCTGTGGCTTTATAGCATCACGAAGTTTTTCTGTCATACCTTTTGTTTCTTGACGTGCCCATGTCTTATCGAATGGCATGTATGCTCGTTTACAATTTTGTTCTTAATCGGCGGTGTGTATTTAGATCAACATTAGGCTAAATTTAGCTAACAAACAGTAAAAACTGGAATAATTTACTGAGATTAGTGGCAAAAATCATAGTGTTTGATTCAGGATTTGGGTCCCTTTCGGTAATACAACCAATACAAAAAGCGATAAAATCTGACATAATATACTTTGCAGACCAAAAAAATTTTCCATATGGAAAAAAATCAAGAAGTCAATTAACTAAGATTATAACCAAAACACTAAACTTTCTGGAAGAAAAATTTCAGCCTGATTTGATTGTAATTGGTTCAAACACTCCATCCTTACTAGTTCAGATAAACAAAAAGAATGTTGTAAAGGTGTTACCTCCAATCAAAATAGCAGCTAAAATTTCAGTCACAGGAAATGTTGCAGTGCTTGCTACACGTGCTACAGTACGAAGTAAAAAATTATCCGAGTACTTGAAAAAGAGCAGACTACAAAAACATGTTCACATAAAGAAAATTGATGCGTCATTATTAGTAGATTTAGTAGAACATACAAAATTTATTGATAACCAGAAATTATGTGAAAGAGTTATTAGACGTGTATTAGCAGAACCATTTTCTGAGTTTAATATCGATGTTGCGACACTATCTAGTACACATCTACCATTATTATTACCATTGTTAAAAAAACAATTTCCTATGGTTACATTTTTGGATCCTGCACAAGAAGTTGCCAAGAAAGTTAGGAAAACCATGATAAAAAAACAGTCAAAGAAAAATACGTTAAAAATTTTTACATCAACAGATCCAAAAAGGTTTGAAAATACTCTTTTGCAAATTGGGATTAAAAAAAATGTTAGGCTTTTGGTTTAGTTTTTGCTCTTCTGAACATATGACTATATGTTTTATCATATAGACGAGAGTATTCGTATGATTTTGGTTTCACAACGTCACCGATTATAATTATAGCAGTTCGTGTAATTTTTTGTTTTTTAATTTTTTTTGAAATTGTTTCCAATGTTCCTGTAATAATCTTTTGATCATTCCAACTTGCACGATAAACAACTCCAACAGGTGTTGATTTTGGATATCCTCCTGCTAGTGTATCTTTTATAATATTTGAAATGAGTTGAATGCTGAGATAGAAGATCATTGTTGTTCTGTGTTTTGCAAGTTCAGATATCTTCTCACGCTTTGGAACTTTTGTGCGTTTTTCTGCTCTTGTTATTATCATTGTCTGCGTTACTCCAGGTAATGTAAGCTGAGTCTCAAGTGCCGCTGCTGCGGCAAGAAACGATGTAACACCAGGTATTATCTCAGAATTAATTTTTTCTTTATAGAGATTATCTATCTGTTCACGTATAGCACCATAAATAGTTGGGTCACCGTCATGAAGACGTATTACATTTTTTCCTTTTTTTACATTTTCTTTTAGTAAATTAAAAATCTCTTCGCGAACAAGCTTAGATGCATCATGCATCTTAGCATTTTTACACATCTTTAGAATTTGTGGCGGGATTAGAGAACCAGAATAAACAACAACATCCGCTTTCTGAATTAGTTTTTTAGCTTTGATAGTAATCAAATCGGGATCACCAGGACCGCAACCCACAAAGTAAACCTTAGGCACGTTTTACCACCAAAATAGAGAAATATTTTGTTGTAAGTGTATCATCATTAACTTCGCCCAAAGTCATTTTTCTAATTATTTCATGATCTGTTCCAAGATCCTGCCCAATTGCAAAAATGGAACTATTTGGAAATCCTGCGTCTTTTAAGACCTGTATAACTTGATCAAAATATCTTCCGTCTTTGAGAAAGACCATACTTTCCGAATTTTTCGCGATTTCCTTTACTGTGGTTAAATCATAACAGGATGGAATTACAGACACTTTTTCCGCCCCCTCAGCGATACTAATCCCAACTTTTGATGCAAAAGTGAACATGGAAACAATACCAGGAACTACGCTAATTTTCATTTCCGGGTGGCTGGCTATAATCTCTCTATGCATGTATATCCATGTACTATACAAATATGGGTCTCCTATCGTAATGTAAACAACGTTTTTTCCAGATAGTACTTTTTCAGCCATCAGTTTTGCGTTTTTTTTCCAAGTTGCTTCAAGAACATCTCTATCCTTGGTCATTGGAAAAATCAGGCGGATAATTTCTTGGTTCCTTGTTTTATCAATTATTGGAGAAATGATTGATAACGCTATACTTGGTCGATCTTCATTTGAAGCGGGACACATTATTGTATCTGCATTTTTTATAACATTCACAGCTTTAACAGTTAATAATTCAGGATCTCCCGGTCCACAGCCCACACAGATTAATTCAGCCATAAAATCATCCTGTTAATTTTTTGTGGCAGCTAATACTGTAACAGGATTTCGTGCAAGCATCATAGTTCCAGTTGACGTCTTTCTACTTTTTGAAATTGTAACCTGGGTTATATCAATAGAGTTAAAGCTTAACTCTTGTATCAACGATAGAACAGAAAATATTGTTTCGATAAGAATCATTCCAATTACTATTCTTCCTCCTTGCTTAAGTTTGTCTTGACATAATTTTACAATTTCTTCAGTATCTTTACCAGTTCCTCCAATAAATATTGCATCAGCTTCTGGAAGATCAGAGATGACCTTGTTAGCATCCTTATTAATTATAGAAACATTCCTCACTCCAAATTTTGCGAGATTTTTTTTTGTTAATTCTATTGCCCTAACATCATTATCTACTGCATGAACATGACCAGAGTCTTCTACCTGAAGTGCGGATTCTACTGATATGGAACCAGAACCACAGCCTATGTCGTAAACAATCATTCCAGGTTTTAGTCTAGCCTTAGAAATTTGAACAACACGTACTTCCTCTTTTGTAATGGGTACACCTTCATCTCGTTCAAAAAATTCGTCCGGAATGCCAGGAGTTTTTGTGTTCCACATATGTTAAGCTACCAGTTAGGTAAACGGAATTGACATGTTGTCTTGTGGGAGATTCAAAAGTGTAAAGGACATGATCCATGAAAACAAGTACATGAATATGTAGCTGCCAATTCCCGTTGTGACAATTTTTTTCCTATCCGATCTTGGAAAATTAATCTTCATTCCCTTTGCTATGAAGCAAGTGACAAGGAAAAGAATAATCATGAAAGTGATTGATGTCCATCTATGTTCTTCACTATCTTCTATTCCTTCGAAAAGGAAAGTTGCTGCAATTCCGCCCATAATAGCAAACACAACACGCATCCAGAAAAGTTTGTCAGCGCGCTTCTTAGTAATATTTTCTTGTTCCGTATTGATTATTTGCTCATCATTTGGTTTTTGCGACTCGGTTGATGATGCATTTTGTGATTCATTCGGATCAGGTGACCATTTGCCTGAGATTTTATCATCAGATTCAGGTTCTGGTTCTGGCTGTTCTTGTACAGAAGTTTCTTCCTTTTCAGGGGAAAACCTCTTTTTCATTTCCTGAAAATCTGATTCTTCTAATCCAACTGCCTCGTATATGGTGTAATCAGGATAATTTCGATCAAACCAGTCCTTGTAGGTTTGTTCTGTAATGTAACGCCTTAGGTAGCTCCGAGGGTCCTTGTTAGGATCTACAAAGTCTGGGATCTTCTTCTTATCATCTGATCCAAATCTTATTCTTTTTTTACCGTGTCTAACCAATTAAATTTCTACGTTGACTCAGCAATTCCTTTTTTAAAACCTTTGTCTGACATACCGAAAATCTATAAGAGTATAATCAGGGATTCCTATTTGATATTATGCAATTAGCTGGAATTGAACTAAAGTATCTTGTTGATGATATTGGCAAAAGGATTGAGGATTACTATGTTAGTAATATCTATGGAATTACGAAAAATAGTTTGCTTTTCAAATTTCATCATCCTAGAAAACCTGACATTTTACTCATGTTATCCACTTTTGGAATTTGGATAACAAAAGTGAAGATTGAACAGATTGAACCAAACAAATTACTAAGACGTTTACGGAACGATCTGCTTAGATACAAACTGAAGGAAGTAAAACAAGTTGGCACTGAAAGGATTGTCTATCTAACATTTTCTTATTTTGATAAAAAGTTCATTGTTATAGCAGAGCTCTTTGGTGATGGAAATATCATAGTTTGTAATAGTGAAATGAAGATCCTTGCACTGTTACATTCTGTTGATGTAAGACATAGACAGCTACGTGTTGGTTCTCAATACATCCCACCACCACAAAACAACTTTGATGTCTTGGGCATGACCGAGAAAGATTTTGAGGATATTCAATCAACACCAACCCCAGTAGCGAAATGGGTAGGAAAAACATTAGGACTACCCAGAAAGTATGCTGAAGAGATAACAAGGTTAGCAAAAGTAGAATCAAAAAAGAAGGGAGAAGAAACAACAAACGAAGAAGTAAAACAATTATTTAATTTTGCTACACAAAATGTCGTAAGCGGTAAACATGATCCTGAAATTGTTAGAAATGATGAGATTGATGTTAATCCTGTTTCCATAAAAGGAGAAAACTGTGAAAAAATTTCTAACTTCATGGATGGGCTTGATGTCGTTTTCACTGAAAGTATTCTTAGTAAGGGAAAAACGGTTCAGGGTGGTACATTTGATAAAAAAATTTCAGAATTAGAAACAAAACTTGATGAGCAAACAAAGGCTGTTAAAACAGTAACCGACAAATCTCAAACCATTGCAGATGTAGCTAACTCACTTCTTGAAGCACTTTCCCAGGGAACTTCAACAATGGATGATCCTAAGATAATTAGTTTGCTAAAAAATAAAAATTCAGAAATTATTAAAGAAAAAGGAATTTCATATATTAAAATTGATGATGCTAAAATAAAAGTAGACCTGAATTCGTCTCTTCCAGCAATTGCATCTACTTTATTCAATGAATCAAAAAAGCAAAAATCCGCAATATCATCCATTGAAAAATTGATCAAAAAAACTCAACGTGATTTAGAAAAGATGATTGAGAAAGGCGAGAGTGCAAAGAAAACCGTTAGTTTCACGGAAGTGAAAAAGAAAAACTGGTTTGAACGGTATAGGTGGTTTTACACAACCGACGGTGTTTTAGCGGTGGGTGGACGTGATTCATCATCAAACTCTGCCATAATTAGAAAGCATCTTGAAAAAAATGATAAGGTCTTTCACGCTGAAATTTCAGGTTCGCCGTTTTTTTTGTTAAAGAATAATGATACTGCCACATCTGTAAGCTTTACTGAGGTCGCCCATGCTACTGTTTGCTTTAGTAAGGTATGGAGGGAGCCAATGTACGGCTCTAGTGCATATTGGGTCAATCCGGAACAGGTCAAAAAGGCGGCTCCTAGTGGTCAATCTATGGCTAAAGGCTCCTTTATGATCGAAGGGCAACGCAACTTTGTAAAAATTTCAACATTGAAGCTGTGTGTTGCCATTATTGAGCGGGATGGAACTCATCTACTGACATGCGGACCTCCGAGTCTGAAGAATAATTGTGTCTGTTATGCCATCATAGAGCCTGAAGGATCAGATATGGCTGATGTTGCAAAAAAAATCCGCTTTGAATTTGTATCACTTAATGAGGATATTGCCAAATCGTTCAGTGTTGATGAATACGTGCGAGTGATGCCCGCAGGTCCAAGCCGTGTGATAGAATCTGGTTCTGGGTCTTAATCTTCTCGATATCTTTTCTTGTAAGTATCTTTGTATCTTTTTTTCTTTCTTACACTCTTAGCCAAGCGATACCTCATCCCCGTCTTTGATGCTGTTATATTCATCAGGAGACAGTATAAACAGTGGAATATTTGCAAGCGCACAACCAGATGCTACAGTAAGATCCACCTTCGGGCAAGCCATTGCAAGAGGAGCAACATTGTTTGATTTTAGCGAATAAATTGTATATGCACCTACACTACTTCCAATCCCGTGGGGAAAAAGTAAGATACAATCCTTGATAGATTTGCCAGATAGATTATGTTTTTGGTCAGTAATTGAGCCTGTTTTTTTGTCAATGGCACCCAAAAAGTTGATTGGCTGACTAGATTTGAGAACTTTTCCCGTTACACTTCCCTTTACAATTGTTTTTTCAGTCATCCTGTTTCATCTCTCACTATCTCTGATAACGGCTTTAGGTTTACGTCCAAGCCGTTTGAGTTTTTCAAATAATATGCGCCCTTGATGCTGTTTGTAGTAACACTGTCAGCATCCTTTTTGGTAACTAACGGGGTTAGACATGTACAACAGTCAGACAATAATTCACAGCCCGCACTTTCTAGCTGACCTGCATATCCTAGATGACGTGCTTGTTCCTGAATTGCCCTAGGACAAAATATCAGACATCTTTTTTTGAATGATCTTCCCCTTAGCATTGCTGCAAGGTCAGTCATCTCCTCAAGTCCAAGCTGTGGACTGCCAAGTGTAACCAAATCACCTGATTCTGCAGTGTTTAGCTCATCGTATACTTTTTGCATCTCATTTTCATCAAAATCAACTCTTTCAGATGCGTTGGAGTTATCATCTAAAACAAATTTGCCGCATGTCCCAGATGTTCCCAAGCTGGCACAAAGTGATTTGTTACATCTTTTGTCCAAGTTCTTTGTGCCAGAGATTGCAACAGACTTGTCAGCAATCTTTCCTGCAAAATATCCCAACAGTCCGAATGTTAGCTCGTTCGGTTCTGAAACCTTCATAGCAACTGACATGGTTGGAGAATCATCCTTTCGGAGGTCAGAGTATGGACTCTTGCCGGTAATTGCGCTTGCAAGGGCGGAAAACGCACTTTCTTTGTTTGTCTTTAGATTTCCAACGGAGTTTGCGTAAATTGCCGCATTGCTTTCTGCAAGTGATACCTGCGTGCCTTCTTGTGGCATATCATAGATTTCATAAGGAATGCAAGAGAATGATGGGGTAACGCCCATCTTTTCGTATGATTTTTTGATGCTTTCCTGCTTTTGTACAAAGTTTTCATCGAGGCCAAACTTTTCGACGCTGTCCTTGTCATATCCCATCGGGTTTACCGTTGTCCTCACCTTAAATTTTGCTTTTTTGCTTAGATTTGCTAAAAATTCTTCTCCTGCATCACCAATTGTGTTATAGTTTACGCCAGAGACATGCGCCCAATGAATTGGAATAAGTTTTTCAGCATTAGTTGCTTCGCCAGTGGCTGACAATATCCTGTATGCTGTTTGCAGTGCCTCTCCATGTTCTCCGTTTAACGATTTCTCTTCATCCTTTGTTAATTCCAATGATTGTAATTTGGTATTTCTCTATAATAGTGATTACGAATGTGGGCTACCACACTTACCACAATATCTTGCTGCTGGTTTGAGTACGGTTCCGCAACTTTGACAAAACTCAGATGCTTCTTTCATCTCCGTTGATGTTTTGGTACGTTTTGATTCTTGCTCAGTAGGTTTTGCTGTTTTTGATCCTTTCCTTACAGCAAAGACAGCCCCAATTACTCCCCCGATTGCGACAACTGCAATTATAACATAGAGTGGTTCATTGGACGTTGAAGTAGATTCATCTTTTTCGTCAAGCACACATACTCCATCCACTAAGACTGTTCCGGGTCCACATCCTGTACTAGATTCCTGTATAGATGCAAGCTCACATACTCCATCCACTAAGACTGTTCCGGGTCCACATCCATCAGCAAATGTATTAGGAAGTATTACAATTCCTAACAGGAAAATACCTAGACATATAGGAAGAATCATTATTTTTTCCATACTCAGACCTGCATTTTCATCTATCGCTTTGCCCCACAATTAGTACAAAACGTCTCTTCTTCAGAAATTACACTTCCACACCTTACACATAGACTTAGTTTAGGTCTAGCTTCTTTTGAACTATCCGTAGTTTCATCAGATGTAACTATTGGTTTTGTTTCTCTAACAACAGTTCCCATTTTTTTCAGATATTTTTTCTCATATTCTTCCAGCTCTTCTTTTCGTGATTTCTTAACGGATGTTGGTTGTTTCTTTGTAGGTTTTCGCGCAGTTGGTTTGGGTTTGGGTTTGGGTTTGGGTTTGGGTTTGGGTTTGGGTTTGGGTTTGGGTTTGGGTTTG
>LUMJ01000779.1_pt1 | contig 16421 bp, 14 predicted proteins | sample 729631 | NCBI WGS metagenome assembly LUMJ01 (sample SAMN03860266, study PRJNA289734) | marine metagenome | biome: seawater column; feature: ocean; material: water; isolation source: Red Sea water column Station 22 - depth 500m | place: Saudi Arabia: Red Sea | collected 2011-10-15 | depth 500 m | reverse complement strand
ACTGATGGGAGCTCCATTTATCACCACAGGATTCTGGAGCAAAGATGCAATTTTTGCTGCTGTTTACGAATCAGGAAATGAGTGGGCATTACCAATTTTCATCATAGCAGTTTTGACTGCAGTCATCACAGCATTTTATACCACAAGAATGATGGGCATGGTCTTCTTTGGCAAAGAAAGTAAGCATATTGAAAAGATGGAAAAAGATGGTCACCATATCCATGAAGCACCAAAGTCAATGTGGATTCCATACGGAATTCTCGCAGTATTGACGATTGGAATAGGAATAATTGGATTTTCAGCTGAAGAAGGAATTCATCATCTCTTTACTGAATATCTTGATGAATCATTTGGTATACATGCACCACACATTGATGTGGAAGTTTCTGAATCATTAGGATTCTTGTCTGGACTTAACCCAATTGCTGTTGGCGCATCATTGATAGCTTTTGCAGTTGGGTTTGGTCTTGGATACATTTTCTATATAGGTCGCTGGATAGACCCTGTAAAGTTTATCAATTCAAACATTTTCTTTTATGCTTTACACAAGGTTATCCTAAATAGATGGTATCTTAACGCCTTAATTTATTGGAGTTTTGTTATTGCACCATTGTGGGCTTGCAGAGCTTTATGGAGATACTTTGAGAAAACTGCAATTGATACTGGTATGAACGATGGATTAGAACGTTCAGTCAGGTTTGGAGCTAAAGTTGTACAAGGAACTCAAACTGGCGTGGCACAATCTTATCTTTACGTATTTGGAGCGGGACTATTGTTCGTGGTTCTGATATTATTGATTTAGGTGATATGAAATGATTGATCTAACATCAACTCCAATAATTATTCTGGCTATTCTGGGCAGTGTGGGTGTTGCTCTACCGGTGATCAATATTGCGATGAAAGAGAGAGGTACAACAATATCTTATGGTGTAATAACTCTCATCGCTCTATTTGCTTCAATTGGATATGTTTTATATCAACTCGCACTTGAACATGTGGCACCTGCAGCAATTTTTTCACAGGATGTATTAGCTGATGACGCATTTGGTTCATTGTTCGCAATTGCCATGTTAATTGTGGCAATTTTCACAACAGTTGGTTCATTCAATTATATGAAAAATAAAGACAATCCTGCCATCTATTTTTCGCTGATTCTGCTTTCCACTATAGGAATGGTCCTTGTAGCATATTCTACAGATCTTGTTATGCTCTTTATTGCCTGGGAATTAATGAGTATTCCAACGTATATTTTGGTAGGATTTTTGAAAAAGGATCCAATTTCTAATGAGGCTGCTATAAAGTACTTTTTGTTCGGTGCACTTGCATCTGCAATCATAATTTATGGTATATCACTTGCATACGGTGTTACCGGCTCCACAAACATAGGTGAAGTAATTCAGGGCTTTATGGTTCTTGATGCAAGTTTGATTCCAATTGCGTTATTATCTGTGGGTATGTTTATAGCTGGATTTGGTTTCAAGATGGGTCTTGTACCGTTTCATATGTGGTTACCAGATGCATACGAAGGTGCACCACCAACGATTGCAACACTGTTAGCTGCTGGAACAAAAAAAGCTGGCTTTGCTGCGGCGCTAAGAGTAATTGTAATGGGAACAGTAGCATTAAGTCTTGACTGGACACTTGCTTTAGGTATTATTGCCGTAATGACAATGACAGTTGGTAACATTGCTGCGATAATGCAAAAAAGTCTGGCCCGTATGTTAGCTTATTCAAGCATTGGGCATGCTGGATACATACTGATTGGTTTATCCATTGCACCACATTCTATTATTGGTATTCAAGGGTCGTTATTTCATATACTAAACCATGCTGTTATGAAAGGTGCGGCATTCATAGCAGTTGCTGGACTTGTAACAGCTTTGGCAGTTACACATATTGAAAAAATAAAAGGTCTCGGAAGACGTATGCCTATAACGGCTTTAGGATTGGTAATATCTCTACTTGCTCTAGCAGGTGTTCCACCACTTAGTGGATTTTGGAGTAAATTGATGTTATTTGGAGCTGCAATCGATGCTGGTACTGTAGTATGGTGGGGTCCATGGCTTGCAGTAGCAGGAGTTCTAAATAGTGCACTATCTCTTGCTTATTACGGTTGGATAATACGTAAGATGTACTTTGAGGGTGAGACAGAAAAGAGAATCAAGGAACCACGTTCGATTATAGCAGTAATGATATTCTCAATAATATTTATGGTAACCATAGGTGTTTATCCAGAACCTATCATACAATTTGCAGAATACGCTACTCCAGCAATTAACGCAGGATTTACACCGTAGTTCTGGTAAACATTACTAAATTTTCAAGGTTATTTTTTGCTTCACAGTCAGATATCTTTCTAATACTAAAAAGAGCTCTATCAGAATATTTTTTCATAAGCTCTTCCATCTTGTTAAAAATAACTCTTGGATCCGGGCTCTTCTTAATAAGAAAATTAAATAATTTATCTTCATTTTGCCAGTCATGTAAATCATCTCTAATTTGATATGCAATTCCAATATTCTTGCCATAATCAGCTAAACATTCTATCTGCTCTTCACTTCCTCCTGAAATTATTCCACCCAACCTTGATGCAGTTTCAAAAGCTACAGCGGTTTTGTATTCGATTACCTTAAGATAATCATCAAAAGTTACATCCTCACTTGTTTCCAGTCTACCCTCAATTACTTCACCTTCACTCATCATCATAGCAGCTGTAGCAAGATTCTTTGTCACTCTTGGATTGTTAACTCTTGACGCAATATTCAGGATTAAACCCAGAACAAAATCGCCTGTTAGAACACTAGTATTATAACCATATTTAATGTGAAACGGGTCTTTTTGTCTGCGTTGTGTCTCGTTATCTATAATGTCATCATGAATAACAGATTCCGTATGTAAAAATTCAATTGCACATGCTGCCGCTAAAGTGTTATCGTCAATCTCACCAACACACTCGGAAGATAAAAGAAGGATAATTGGTCGAATTCTTTTCCCACTGTCTAACGCATATTTTAAAGGCTCCTTGAATTCTGACTCGGAGTATAATTCTAATTCCACATCTAATGCATTATTGATTTTTTTAATATATTCACCATAAATTTTTTTTAAACTTAAGTGCTCCCGTCGGGATTCGAACCCGAGTCTCAGGCGTGAAAGGCCTAAATGCTTGACCGGACTACACTACAGGAGCACAAAACGGATCGTTACTACAATCCATAAAATTCTTTTGTCACTGGAAAGATTTTTGTATCAGCAAATTTGGAACAATTTATGCACGATTTGATTCAAAAAGTTGATCGTATTATAGAAGAACGAAGTTTACTAAAGCATCCATTTTACCAATCTTGGTCTGATGGTAAGCTAACACGTGAAGCTTTGATGGGATATTCCAAGGAATATTATCAATTGGTAAAGGCCGTTCCAATATTTATGACTCAGTTAATGGATCATGTACCATCATATTTGTATGATGAATTAGATTTTCATCAACAGGAAGAATTTTCTCATATTGGTATGTGGGAGAGATTTGCTAGTGGCTTGGGTATTTCTCGTAATGACTTGTTGAATTATAATGGATTGTATAAAACAAATCATGCCGTGTCTGGAATGCATCAGCTAATGGGAACATTAGAAAGTGGAGCAGTTGCAATGTATGCATTTGAAAAAGAAATACCAAAAATAAGCCAAATTAAATTAGAAGGTCTAGCGGAATTTTATGGTTTAACAAATGAAGATGTAACTAAGTACTTCAAGGAGCATACTGAAGCTGATATCAGACATACTGCATCATGGGAAAATCTAATTAAATCAATTGCTCCAGAGGAGCACAAAGTAATCAGTGCTGCTGAAAGCTCCGTAACTTGTCAAAACTTGTTATTGGATAGTTGTTACGAAGAGTACTGTTAGCTTCTATAACATTTTTTACTGACAAAATATCTGGTTTGCGTAGGGCCTGTAACTCAGCTTGGTAGAGTACCCGACTCATAATCGGGGAGCCACGGGATCGAAGCCCATCAGGCCCATTATTTAATTCAAAATTTCTATACTGTGAAATTCAACTAGTTTTAAATCTGGTTTAATGTTAATTTTATTTGGCTGCAATGAAGAATCAGAGTTATATCTGAGAAATGATGTGAAGGCATTTGACTGAGCTGCCAAAATCTGTGTTTTAGGTTTACATTTATTATTACCACACAAATTTTTAGCGTGATATATAAAGCCATTATTTTAAATGACGTTATGACTCAAACAAAACCAATTGTTAGTATAGAGAATGTTGTTGCTTCTGCCTCAGTTGATCAAACAATTGATCTAGCTGATCTCACCAAAAAATTTCCAGATACAGAATGGCATCCTGATCAGTTTCCAGGTTTAGTATTTAGATTAACTTCTCCTAAAACTGCCACTTTGATTTTTCGTTCAGGAAAAATGGTATGCACAGGGGGTAAATCTGAAGAAATGTCTGTTAAAGCTGTTCGTACAGTTGTACAAAAACTTCGTAAGGGAAAGATCAAAATAAAAAAAGATGCGGTAATTAAAGTGCAAAATATAGTTGCGTCGGGTATACTTGGTGGAAAAATTCATCTAGAACAAGCAGCAAGAAAATTACCACGTAGTATGTATGAACCAGAACAATTTCCAGGGCTTATACATCGTATGATAGACCCAAAAACTGTTCTGCTATTATTTGCTTCGGGTAAACTTGTTTGTACAGGAGCAAAAAAAGAGAGCGATGTTTACAAATCTGTACATAATATTCATGCACTTCTAGAAGAAAAGAATCTTATGATTTATGATGCCTGATTTTGGTTAACTTGTTTTTTAATTTTTTCCAGAATGTTTTCATTAACCAATTTTTCTTGGAAAAGTATTTCAGTAATTTCTAATATGTCAGTTAATTGATGTAGGATTACTCCCATTGAATTCAATATTTTATCAGCACCTTCTAATCTATTAATTATAACACAAGCATTTGAAATAGTTAGTCCTTCTGCCTTGAGTTGTTTTATTCCATTTATCATAGATGTGCCCGTAGTTGCTATATCATCTATCATCATTGTTTGCATACCAGATAGTATTTTACCTTCAAGAGATTTTGAGGTACCATAATCTTTAGGCTTATTTCGAACATAGATTAACGGTTTGACAGTTTCAAGGGCAAGTGCAGAACCTATTATGAGACCACCTGTAGGAATAGAAACTAAACTATCAAAATTATCCAAACCTATTTTTTCAATGATTAATTTTTGAAGATTTTTTATCATTTTTCTAAATTGATGGGGAAAACTAGGGACTAACCTTAGATCGATATAGTATGAACTTTCTTTTCCACTAGAGAGTGTAAAATTTCCGAATTTAATTATGTCATTTTTGAACAAAAATATTGCAAACTCTTTCACAAACTCCATACCAAATTTAACTTCACTGGATTTATTTTGGTTTGTGTTTTTAGTAAATTATGCCTGAAATCTGGTTAAATTATGGAGAAACTGAAGTAGTTTTAGATATAAAGGCAGAAAATCTTGAACAAAAACTTGCTGTTGAGGGAAAAACACTGTCAGATTCTGATATAAAATCTAAACTTGAATCATTAGATCTTTCAAAGCCAACAGAACTTGTGATTCTCAATACTTCCGAATCTGTAAAAAAAATACTTTCATACATATTTGTAAAATGCGAAGAGAAGTCTATTCCAAAACCCTCTATTTTTGCTGACAAGAGAATCATTAACACTATAAAAAAATATCTTCCAGAGCAAAGTTCCATATCCGAATTTTCTAATATGGATGTATCCAACTCAAACTTGGTTTTTGTAGGTGAAATGGAATTTGATGGAATGTTTGGTTTTGAAACCATATCTACAAGACTATTAAAAAAATTTGGTTCAGAACATATGCTTTCAGCATATGAAAAGCGAAAAGGAAATCTTCCTTCACCAGGACAAAATGTAGAAAGTTTTCAAATTGCAAAAAAATTTTCTCAAAAATTTGAGGTGCTAGCAGTTGAGATCATCGCAAATTCAAATGGTATCTGTGATTTATCGGTAGGACATCCTTCATCCACATCCTCTTTATCAAGAACATTTAGTTCCTACGCAATAAAGGATATTGGAAAACATAAAACCATGATAATAAGCACTGGAAAGGAATCTAGTAACGACACTCTCGGAAAAACTTTATCATCCATGTGGAATTGTTCAGAATCAATAAAAAATAATGGTTTTGCGGTATTAGTTGGGGAATGTAAATTTGGTATTGATTTAGAGGCAATACAACACTTCATAGAAGGTCATTTGAGTATAGACAGTTTAAAAAAACCTTCACACTACGTCAATGGCATGGAAAATCTTCTATATCTAACTGAAATCCAAAAGAAATTTCAAATCGGCTTATTGTCTACATTACCGCAATTTTATACAAAAAAACTAAACATAAAATCATTTAATGGAATCAAACAAATCATAGATCATGTATTAAAAATTCAAGGTCAGAAACAAAAAGTACAGGTTGTTACTGATGGCGCACGTATTATTTTAAGGTAGAATTCCTGGTGGTAAAGGAGCACATAATAATCCAAGAATCGCAATAATAATAAATATTTTTTTTCTATTTTTTGATAGCGGTGAAATATCATCTAATGGTTTCGCATCTTGGCTTCTACTACTTAATAATAGAATAAACAATGCCATAAACCAATATCCTAAAGCAGCTAAAACACCCATGCTTGCATAAGTTGCAATCTGATGCCATTTTTTCCCAAAAAGAGCTCGTGCCATATGTCCCCCATCTAGCTGCCATGCTGGTAATAAATTCAAAAATGTAATAAGAAATCCTAACCAAGCAGCAAATAAGATCGGAGACATTATTACTTGTGTATTGTCTCCACCCTTATCAAAAATTGCAAGTGACGCCGTCATCAATAATGGTTGATTCATTTCTATTAGTTGTGAGTTCTCAAACAATTCTTCAGCCATCGCATTATCTATTTCCGGTGATGTATACGCACCAAAAACAGAAACAATTATTGCTATAATTAAGCCTGCAATGGGACCAGCAATTGCTACATCAAACAGAATGTCTCGATTAATTGTAAGTCCTCTTGACTGAATCAGTGCACCGAATGTTGGTATGCCAAAAACCGGTACTCCAGGTATAAAATATGGCCAACTTGTTTTGATTTTATGTTTTTTAGCAGCAATTAGATGACCAGATTCATGAACACCTAGAATTCCTATAAGTGAGAACGCATAGAGAATTGACATCTCAGTAGGATCCCCAATAAATGAAAGTGTATTTACAAAATCAGTTCTAAAGTAACCATCAATCAATACCATTGTTACGGTCACAGCAAAAAGTATTCTTGGCATCCATGATTTTGATAACCATTTTCTTTTTTTTCTCTGAAAGCTAGTCACGAAAACATAGATTCCTTCCGAATCTTTTTCAATACGGGCTAGCATATTTATGAATTCTAATTGTCTGGCTAGGCTAACAAACTTGTTTTTGAAGTCCTTATCTTGTATTTTGAACTTCAAACTTCCATCATTAATTATTATATCTTCTACTCCAAAGATCGAAGAAACAATTGAGATTATATGTTCTTGAGTAGGTTCAGTCATCACAAATTCCACAAATATATTACATTAATTGGTTTTCTGCTTTAGAAATAAATATTTGGATATCTTAATTGGAAGTATTGCAAGTTATTCTGAGACAAATAGGAGATTGTATTTTTAGACGATGTGAACCTAGCGATATTATATCTGTGATGGAAATCAATCTCAGGACACTTCCTGAACATTATTCTGATTACTTTTATGAGAGTCTTATTGGGGAGCTACCAGAGGCATTTGTAGTAGCTGAGATATCTGGGAAAATAGTTGGTTACATAATGTGTAAGATGGAATATGGCTTTTCAAATTTTAAAAAATTAGGTTTTGTAAAAAAAGGTCATGTAGTATCTGTTTCTGTGATGGAGGAGTATCGTGGTAAGGGGATAGGAAGAGCACTGATTGACGAGTCTGTAAAAGGAGTAAAAATAAGACAATGTGGAGAACTGTATTTGGAAGTTAGATGTAGTAATACAGCAGCTGTGAAATTATACGAGAAAATGAACTTTGACATACAACAAAGATTAAAATCATATTATCGTGATGGCGAGGATGCATATCTAATGGCAATTAACTTTCCTAGCTAGATTCAAATAAATAACTAGGAATAGGTGTGTAGCGCAATGTCAAAACGTAAAACTCAGGGAATTTTAATATTCGTTCTATCCATATCAGCATTTTTTGTATATGCATACCTTTTGATGTTATCAGATTGGAGTCCAATAGTTTTGCAAATAACTATTTTAATGATTATTGGAGGGATTTTGGGTGTAATTTCTTGGATTGGATATATGATGGCTACAACAAAAACTTCAACATCATCAATCATACAAGACGAAGAGAAATAGCCTACTTTTTTATTCTTTATAGGAATTTTCTCCATTAGATGCAATTCTGATAATTTTGATGCATCTAATTTTTTGTCAGCATGAATATGTGAATAGTAATGAATAACACCATTATTTTTTGTTGTTAGAACTGCTGAGTTTAGAAATTCATCTGATTTTTCAGGAAGTAACATAAGTGTTCTATCTGATTTGTTTTCTAATTGATTTTTTATAACTTTGAGGGTATCACCATGAATTGTTATTACATTTCCCACAAGTTTATTTAGTGCAATGTTTTTCTCACATAATTTAGCAGCATCAGGATTTATGTCAATATTATACACAGTACATTTTTTCTTTTTTGCTGCAATAATTGAAAACATACCTATGCCTCCAAACATGTTAATCACTACCTCATCATCATTTACTAATTCTGCAATTCGTGTTCGTTCAGATGATAGTCTTGGAGAAAAAAATACTTTTTTAACATCAACAATAAATCTACAGCCAGATTCCTTGTATTCAGTTTCTGTTTTATCATCTCCCGCTAAAATTTCTAAATCTCTTGTTCTAAATTCTCCCTCTACGGAGGATGATTGATAGAAAACAGATTTGGCATTCTTTACCTGTTCCAAAAGTGTTTCACCAATCAGTTTTCTTTTTGATAACAGCGAATCAGGTATTCTTACTATGATGATGTTACCAACTTGATCAAATGCTGAAATCAATTCATCAGATTCTTTTGAAGTAAGAATAGATTCTAATGTTTTTTTTAACATACGTGACAATTTAGTAATAGAAATTAGATGACGCCTTTTGTGTTTTGTCTAATCTACTGTTTTCCTTATTAACCCGAGGTCTTTTACTCTTTTCATCTCTTCTAAATGTAATATCCAATGATTTTAGAAATTGGTTCATAGCATGTGTTTTTGATAAAGGAGATGAAGCATGTCCATTAATGCCTGGCGTTCCTTGAAAAATAACTATCGAATCGGAGATAAGATCTAATAATTGTAAATCATGATCGATCACCATAGCTGATTTTCCAAAAGATCTAGTAAACTGTTGAAGAAATTTAGCAACAGCTATTCTGTCTTCTACATCTAAAAATGCAGATGGTTCATCAAGAGCGTATAAATCAACCTTTTGTAGAAGACATGTAGCAATTGAAACTTTTTGAAGTTCTCCACCAGATAAATTTTTAATTGATTTGTTATACAGTTTTTTGATTTTTAGTGGATCAACTATCTGTTCTTCTTCCTGGCTTCCTTCAATTAGTTCTTCGTTTGCTTTGTTTAACAATGATACAACATCAACATCTACATCGTTCAAAAGATACTGCGGTTTGTACGCAATTTTGATCTTCTTATCCAGACTTCCTGAATCTGGTTTTTCTGCACCTGCAATCATTTTCATCATTGTAGTCTTACCAAGAGCATTTGCACCCATAATTCCTAAAACTTCACCTTTTCGTATTTGCCCAGATTCTACAGTAACAGAAAAGTTGGTATATTTTTTTTCAAGAATGGGATATCCTATTATCGTTTCTCCTTCTGTAAATTGTCCTGCAGTTGATGAAGCATCAAAAGTAAATTTCTTATCACGAAACCTAACATTTTCGTTTGGTAAATAACCATCAAGAAATACATTAATTCCTACCTTTGTAGACAGTACATTGGATACAATTCCATATGCTGAAGAAACCCCGTAAAGAACTTCAATTAAGTCACTTACATAATCTAATAATGTTAAATCATGTTCAACTACCATTACACTCTTACCAATTTTTGCTAGATCTTGAATTACTCTTGCAACGCTTGTCCGCTGGTAAATATCATTATATGATGAGGGTTCGTCAAAAAAATAAAAATCTGCATCTTTTGCTGAAGCTACAGCAACCGCTAATCTTTGTAATTCTCCTCCACTAAGCTCTTTTATGTTTTGTTCGACAGAGTTTTCCAAGTTTAACGATTTGATTAATTGATTTGAGACACCTCTGTCATCATATTTTTCAAGTAAATCTTTACCCGTACCATCAAACATTTCGGCTATATTGTAAACTTGTTGTGGTTTTATTGATGCGTTTATTTGGTTATTTTTGATCTTTTCAAAATGTGATTTTAATTCTGTCCCACTATAATATTCTAAAATTTCGTCCCATTCCGGAGGCACTTCATATTTTCCCAAATTTGGTTTTAAACTTCCTGATAAAATATTGATTACAGTACTTTTTCCCATACCATTTCTTCCAAGTAATCCTACAACTTCTCCTTTCTTTGGAGTAGGTAGTTTGTATAATCGAAAAGAATTCTGTCCATATTGATGAATTTTATCAGTAGCCAACTCTGTAGCTAAATTAACAATAGTAATTGCATCGAATGGACAAACTTTGACACAAATACCACATCCATTACAGATATCTTCATCGATTTGTGCTTTGTTTATCTCTTCATTAAGAACAATACAATCCGCTCCAGATTTGTTAACTGGGCAATACTTGATGCATTCTAAACCACATTTTTTAGGTTGACATAGATCTTGATCTAATACTGCTACACGATGAGTCATGTTTTAATCAGTAAATCTGACAGTATTTTTAATTTTTCCCAGTTTTTCTATTCCCATCTCTATCTCGTCTCCATCCTTAAGAAATGGAATGTCTGGATTATTCAAGGCCACGCCTTCCGGTGTTCCAGTTGTAATTATGTCTCCTTTTTCTAAAGTCATTACTCTACTTAGTTTAGATATAATAGATGGTATTTTTATGAACATGTTTTTTGTAGATGACTCCTGTCTGATGTGACCATTCACTTTGGTTATAAGTTGTAAATCTTGTGGATCTTTAACCTCATCCATGCTTGTTATCCATGGACCACTTGGAGCAAATGTATCAAAAGATTTTCCACGTGTAAATTGCTTGTCATGCATTTGAATGTCTCTTGCAGAAACATCGTTGAAAACCATATAGCCAAAAGTACATTCTTTTGACTCGCTTTCATCTATGTTTTTACACGTATTACCAATTACGACAGCAAGTTCAATTTCATAATCTAACTTCTTGACAAATTTTGGACATTTTATTTCAGAACCCGTTCCACACAGGGCTGTTCTAGGTTTAAAAAATATCACTGGATCTTTTGGAGATTCAAGGTTTTGTTCTTTTGCGTGATTTGGATAGTTGAAAGTAAGACAGATTATTTTAGAAGGGTTTGGTATAGGAGAAAGCAACCTAAATTTTTCAAGCTTATCTTGAAACGATATGTTGGATATCTTATCTTTAATCTCGTTATACCAATCATTAAAAAGAAAATCTTTGATGGAAGGGGGAAGAGGTACGCCAGTTTCATCTGTTATGTTTTCTTTTGTTGCAACATTACCATCTTTTATTATACCATAGGTTTCTTTTCCGTCCAGTATCAATCTTGCAATTTTCATATCTTATTATTTGTGGGTGTAAATAGCCTGATTAGCAGAATCTTTTCTGCAATATCCAAACCTAATAAATTGTATTTCTGTTCCATCCTTTAATTCCAAATAATGCGGTTCTGTATATGCATCAATTTCTTCTAAACTTCCTTCGTTAAATTTATCATCAATAAACAGTTGTTGTGGTATAAGAATTTTTAATTTATGAGCAGAACTTTGAGAAACCCATTGAACTTTTCTGAAATCCACATTATGATCATCACCAATAAATTCTGCAGTAATCTCCGAATTCACAGATGTGATTTTTATGTTACCCAGTCCCATTAAGCGGAGATGATCTCCAATATTGAGATCTTCAACATCTTCTGTTGATAAAAAAATATTATCGTCCACATTAACTTGTCTAGTTCCCATATCGTTAGATGGATGGTTAGGTAATTCCACAACCGAATTAGGCAAATTACTGACTGTCAGTGTTTTAGGACGTTTTACCATGAATAATCTTATACTATTTTTATCAATAATTTTTCGATTAAATGCTTCAAGAGAATCAAATGGTGCTAGTGTATCAGCTTTTGTCAGGCTTAAAGATAATGTAAATTTTCTAATCGCTTCTGGAGTTATACCACGCCTCTTTAGAGCTTCCAGCGTTGGTAATCTTGGATCATCATACCACGAAACTTTTCCTTCGTCTATCAAAGGTCTCAAGATTCTTTTTGATACAGGCATACCCTTGAATTCTAGCCTTGAAAATTCCATCATCTTAGGTTTTTTCATATCTAGGGCATTCAGTATTGCATAGTATAATTCGTTTCTCAACTCGTACTCTTTACTTCGTAAGGCGTGGGTTATACCATCCGTATAATCTTCAATAGCAACCGCAAAATCATAACTTGGCCACACTCTGTATTTTTCCTCCAAAAGTGGATGTCGTTCATCAATGATCCTAAAAAGTACAGGATCTCGCATTACGGTATTCTTGGACTCCATATTTCCACGAAATCTAACAATTGCTTTTCCCGGCTTGTAACCGTCGAACATTTTTTCCCATCTCTCTTCGTTTTGTTTGGTATCTCCCATGCTACATTTACAGGAAACCATATCCTTCCTGTTTTTGCTTATAGTATCACGTTTACATGTACAAACATATCCCTGATTTTTTCTTACAAGCTCCAAGCATTTGTCATAGAGCAATTGAATATCATCAGATGTATTTTTTTTCTCATCGAACTTTATTCCAAGCCAATCCAGTCCTACTTTTATGGCGGCCCAATACTCTAACCTAGTATCATCCGGATTGGTATCATCAAATCTTAGAACAAGTTTTCCACCATACATTTTAGCATATTCCTCACTGATTATGGCTGCTTTTGCGTGACCAATGTGAGGATAACCATTGGGTGCCGGTGTGAATCTAGTTACAACTTTTCCATGTTCAGCCCCTTCCAACGGAGGTAACCCCTCTCTTTCCTCTTTTACCTTTTCTTTCACATCAAGAATCTCAGGAAAATTGTTTTGGATTTCAGTTTTCTGTTCTTCAATTGACATGTCATTAACTTGAGAAACAATTGAGGTAATTTCAGGAATAGTATTTTTAACATTGTTTTTAAGTTCAGGTATAATTCCTAAAGATTTTGACAGGACAATTTTGTCTTTTGTTTTACCATCATGCTCAACTGCATTCTGTAAAGCTATTTTTCTAATCGCTTTTTTTAAATCACTATTCAATCTACAAGCGCCTTTGAATTACAAAATCTAATAGTGAAATTATTTCACTTTTTGCGGTACCAGTATATGATCTGAGTGATTTTTCAGCCTGTTGCGCGTATTTCAATGTCATGTTTCTTACTTCCTCCTCTACGCCCAATGAACGAATTACATTAACTGCCAAACGAATTTGTTGCTTTGAAGCTTTAGAATTTCCAAAAACACGTAGTATTATTTTCTTGTTATTCCCTTTTGCTTTCTTGATTGCTAAAATAATTGGAAGTGTTTTCTTACCTTCTCGTATATCATTTCCCACCGGTTTTTTTGTAATTTTGCTGTCACCAATACTTCCAAGAAGGTCATCCGTGATTTGGAATACTATTCCCAAATTCCTTCCAAACGATGACAGGTTTTTCACATCATTTTGTTTTCTTTTTGCACAAATTGCCCCCATGGCACATGAAACCTCGAAAAGCACTGCTGTTTTCTTTTCAATCATTTTGATGTATTCTTTTTCAGTTGGAATTCTCTTATTTTCAGCAAATTTAACGTCACCAACCTGTCCCTCACAAATCTCAACGCATGTTTTGGATAGTTTTGACACTAGTTGTGTTGTATAATTGGAAGATAGTTTTGATTTGGATGAAATAGTATGGTATGCTTTTGAATACAAAACATCGCCCGCAAGAATTGCCAGTGGTATATCGAATTTTTTATGGGTAGTTGGAACTCCATGCCTCATCTCATCATTATCCATAATGTCATCATGTACCAGTGTAAAATTATGGATCATCTCAACTGCGCTAGCTGCAGCCATTGCATCAGACTGTCTTCCGCCAAGCATTTGGCAGCTCTTCAGAACCAAAAATGGTCTTAGACGCTTGCCACCATGAAGTATTAGATGGGATGCTGCATCATACAGCTGTTTTGGATTACCTATGAGCTCTTTTTTTAGGAACTTGTTGACAAACCCTGCATTTTTCTTAATAGAATTTGAAGCTTTCAAGGCACTAATCTCCAATTGTTGTCAGGTATGTAATGCTTAATTGCATTTTCATATACACATTTCAAATCATCTGAAGTCCATTTTGTAATTAAAGGATTGAATTTTTCCAGCGTAGTAGAGTCGGAATCTGCAAGAAAGTAAAGCGCAATTACCATCCATGGGCAATATACATCCCTATTCTGCTCAAGTTCATTTTTCAATTCATCCGGATTAATCCATTTTATCTCAGAAATTTCGTCTTTGATCATAGACGATTGATCAAAACTATCTATCGTACCAATCAATGTGCCACAAATTTCATTTTCGGAACCAACGTCCTTGTATGGAACATGATACTCAAATTTGTTAACATAATTCATCTTGCAGGCTATTCCTATCTCTTCAGGTATTCTGCGTTCAGCAGATGACACATATGTTTCAGATTCTCTTGGATGACTTGCAACAGTTCCGTCCCATTCATTCGGCCAAAGCATTTTACCCTCACTCCTTTTGGTTAACAGTAATTTTCCTTCTCCATTGAATATCAACGCAGTAAATGCCCTGTGAAGCTTTCCGTTTGGCAAATGACACTTCACTTTCTCTTCTTTTCCTATAGGATTGTCGTCTTGATCTACAAGAATAACATATTCTTCCATACGATCACCTGAATAGCGTACCTTCAAACTTTTTGCCAGAAACAGCATCTCCAATTCTCTGTGGCTTGTTACCGTTTACGAAAAACACCTTAAGACCAGACTTTGTCATTTTAGTTGCCTCTGTAATTTTTCGAGTCATTCCTCCGGTTACATCCATCTTGTTTTTACTGATTTCTGGTTTTTCCTTTTTGAAGTCATGAATCAATTTTTTTGATTTGATGTTAGAGTATACACCGTCTACATTTAGCACAAAAACTGACAGTCTTGGCTTCAAAATTTTTCCAATCGTAGTCATTATCACATCTCCGGATAAAATATAGGATTTTTTCTGACCATACCACAATGCATCTCCATATGTGACTGGAGTGAGTCCAGACTTTGCAATTTCACCAATCTTCTGAATCTTGCCTCTAATTGTCTTGTTTCCGTTCATAAAATCGGTTGGCGGTATAGAGTACGCGTTTAGCCTGTTTTTTGCGGCGCTGTCCAAAATAATTTTGTCCAGTTCTATCATGGAGTTTTTTACAACTGATAGTCCTTTCAAGCTGTATCTTGCGGGTTTTGTGTGCATGCCGTATTTCACAGACCAGTAATGACCGTAAGAGCCACCACCATGAACCAAAATAGTTGGCTCATCAATCCTCTTGATCTGTTTTAGAATATTGTCTATTGTTTTTCTTCTTGCTGATTGTGGCTTTCCCTTATTTGTGATAATTGAGCCTCCCAGTTTTATTAGAATCATTTTTCTATCTTCCACACTACTCCCTTTGTATCAATTTTTGCTGAAAAACATTCCTTATCTTTTGGTAAAAGTGCGGGCACTTTGCTCATATTTTCATCCTTAACTAGTGCAATGACGCAGCCACCATCTCCTGCTCCAGTAATCTTTGTTCCTAGCGAAATTTCCTTTAACGAATTTATCATATCACGTAATGTATCGTTTGAAACTTGGATTTCCTCAAGATATTTCTGATTCTCTGACATTTTTAATCCAAATGTATTAGCATCATTTTTTTTCATAGTTGTAATTACTTCATCAATTAATTTAGTTTCAAGATCACATAGTTGAGAAAACCTCTCTTCGTTATTTTCTTTGAATTTATTGACCTTCTCAACACTGTTCTTCGTGTTGTGTGGAATCATGGAATTTGCTATTAGGAGATTAAGATCAAAAGTGTTATCAATTTTTTCAATACTATGATATTCAATCA
>LUMJ01000458.1_pt1 | contig 16424 bp, 13 predicted proteins | sample 729631 | NCBI WGS metagenome assembly LUMJ01 (sample SAMN03860266, study PRJNA289734) | marine metagenome | biome: seawater column; feature: ocean; material: water; isolation source: Red Sea water column Station 22 - depth 500m | place: Saudi Arabia: Red Sea | collected 2011-10-15 | depth 500 m | reverse complement strand
GGCGGGCGGCGACCTCGTTGCCGCCTGGGGACACGAACTCCGTGGGCGGCTCGAAGCGCTCAGACACCTCGTCGATCAGCGCCTCGAGTCGCTCGACCATCTCGGTCCGCACCCGGCCACCCGTGGCCTCGAGCTGGTCCAGCTTGTCGTGGTTGCACGCCAGTTCGGCCATGACGACCCACAGGCCGCGTTCGAGGCCCAGCAGGATCCTGTCCAGTTCTGCGTCACCGGCCGCCCGGGCGAGGCCGATGGCCGCCTGGGCCTCGTCGACGTCGCCGTACGCGGTCGGCTGCGGGCCGTCCTTGGGCACGCGCCCGCCGTAGAGCAGCGCCGTGGTCCCGTCATCGCCGCCGCGTGTGTAGACCTTCACGACGAGCGAGCCTAGTGCCGAGCCTCGTCAGGTAGCGGTGGCGAGCGTGGCGCGGGCGACGAGATCCCCGTCGGCCCGGAACCCGGTTGGGTCGCGTCAGGCCAGCGTGGCGCGGGCGACGAGGTCCATGCCGAAGGCCGTCAGGATCGCCAGGTAGAGCAGGCCGGTGGCGGCCATGACCGCCGAGTACTGGCGCTCCCGCAGGGCTGCCCGGGTGGCGCCGACCAGCAGGATCGTGGCCACGGCGCTGGCCGCCCAGAACCAGCCCAGCATCCCGCCGTAGCCGTCGTCGATCGTGCCCGACAGCACCGAGAGCATCCCCGTCGGCCAGACCAGCACCAGCAACTCGAACGGCCAGAGGATCGCCGTCCAGCGCACCAGTTCGAGGATCGGCGCCCGGGCCAGGCCCGGCTGCACGAGGTACCAGTGGCCGAGCAGCATGGCGTCCGAGACGGCCCCGAGGAACAGGGCGCCGACCAGCGTACGGGCGAGGGCCAGCAGGGCCGGGTCGCCGGCCTCGATCCCGGCGGCGACGAGGGCGACGAGGCCCAGCACCGGGGCCACCAGGTCGAGTACCGGCGGGAACTCGGGCACGTTCCGGTCGAAGCGCTGCGCCTCCCGGTCGATGCCGGTCATGGCCGCCACCCGTGTCGTCCGGCGCTCCTCCTCGTCCCGCTGGCCGGCCACCCCGGCCTTTCGTCGAGCCACCGAAACCCCCAGGGCGAAGGCCGTGGCAGCGACCACCCCCGCCCCGAACGCCTCGCGCACCGGCTCGGTGTCGAGCAGCAGGCCGACGACGACGCCACCGGCCGCCATCACCCCGTAGGTGATGCGCATCGTCCAGCCGTACCCGATGCCGACCTCGCGGCGACGCGTCGTCACCCACAGGAAGAACAGGCCGCCGACCGACCACTGCAGCAGCACGGTCGCGGCGTCGAGTTCGATCATGCGATCGGCGGTGTGGCTCAGCCGAGCACGGCGAGGCCGTGGTCGATGGTGTTGAGGGGGTCGGGGCCGTCGGCGGCGGCGACGACGATGTCCTCGAGGCGGGCACCCCAGGTGCCGGGGACGTAGATGCCGGGCTCGATCGAGAAGGCGTGGCCGGCGACCAGCTCCAGGTCGTTGCCGACGACGATGTTGGGGTGTTCGTGGGCCTCGACGCCGATGCCGTGGCCGGTGCGGTGCACGAAGAACTCCCCGTAGCCGGCGTCGTCGATCACCCGGCGGGCGGCGGCGTCGACGTCCTCGCAGGGCGTGCCGACCGTCGCCGCGGCGACCCCGGCCGCCTGGGCGGCCTCGAGCACGTCGTACAACTCGGCGAACGCCACCGGGGGCTCGCCCAGGTGCACGCAGCGGGTGATGTCGGAGCAGTAGCCGACGCCGTCGTCGCCGTCCATCGTGCCGCCGATGTCGAACAGCACGCCCTCCCCCTCGCTGATGACCCGGTCGCCGGCCTCGTGGTGCGGGCTGGCGGCATTGGGCCCGGAGGCCACGATCGTGAAGTTGACCTTGCGGTGGCCCTCGTCGAGGATCCGCTGTCCGATCTCGGCGGCCACCTCGGCCTCGGTCCGCCCGGCCAGCGCCACCCGGCCGGCCTGGACGTCGGCGAGGATCCGGTCGACGGCGGCAGCGGCGCGGCGCAGGGCCTCGACCTCGGCGGCGTCCTTGACCATCCGCAGCGGGGCCGTGACCACCGAGGCCCGGGCGAAACTCGTCCCGGGCAGCTCGGCCAGCAGGTCCACGAGGAACCCGGCCCACGCCTGGTCGCCGAAGGCGGCGGTGTCGACGGAACCGACCAGGCCGGCCGCAAGGGCCACGGCGTCCTCCCCGTCGCGCCAGGTGACCAACTCGAACACCCCGGGCCGTTCGACCACCCGGGGCGCCTCGAGGTGCGGGACGAGCAGGTGGGCGTCACCCTCCCTGGGCACGACCAGCAAAGTGAGGCGCTCGAGCGGCATGGCCTCGTAGCCGCACAGCCACGGCAGGTCGGCCCCGGCCGAGAGCAGCAGCACGTCGACACCACGCTCGCCCATGGCGACGCGGACCCGTTCGAGGCGCTCGGCGAACACGCCGGGGAGCCTAGGGGCTGGCCGTCAGGCGCCTCATGCCCCGAGGGTGACCGGGACGGGCGGCGAGGCCCCGACGGCGTCGGCGGCCTGGCGGGCGTGGTAGCTGGAGCGCACCAGCGGCCCGGACTCGACGTGGGGGATGCCGAGCCGCTCCCCCACCTCCCGCCAACGCTCGAATGCGGCCGGCTCCACCCACCGTTCGACCGGCAGGTGGTTGGTGGTGGGCCGCAGGTACTGGCCGATCGTGACGATGTCGCAACCGACGCCGGCCAGGTCGGCCAGCGCCCCGTCCACCTCGTCGTCGGACTCGCCGAGGCCCACGATCAGCGACGACTTGGTGGTGAGGCCCGCTGACTTGGCCCGGGCCAGCACGGCCAGACTGCGGGCGTAGGACGCCGACGGGCGCACGGTCCGCTGCAGTCGGGCGACCGTCTCGAGGTTGTGGTTGAGCACATCGGGCCGGGCGTCGAACACCACGTCGAGCGCTCCGGGGTCGCCCTTGCAGTCCGGGATGAGGACCTCCACGGCGGTGCCGGGGTTGCGGTCCCGCACCGCGGCGATCGTGGCGGCGAAGGCGGCCGCCCCGCCGTCGGGCAGGTCGTCGCGTGCCACGGCGGTGACCACGGCGTGCGCCAGCCCCATCTCGGCAACGGCGTCGGCGACCCGGACCGGCTCGCCGGCGTCGAGGCCCTCGGGCCGCCGGGTGTCGACCAGGCAGAACCCGCAGGCCCGGGTGCACCGCTCACCGTTGATCATGAACGTGGCGGTGCCGTCGTTCCAGCAGTCGAACACGTTGGGGCAGCCGGCCTCCTCGCACACGGTGACCAGCGAGCGCTCGCGCAGCAGGCCCTTGAGGCGGCGGTAGCCGGGGCCGGTGTCGAGGCGGACCTTCATCCAGTCGGGCTTTCGCTCGACCGGCGGTGGCTCGCCCGGGCCCTCGCCCCGGGAGAAGGCGGCCAGGTCGACGGAGCGGTGCCGCCAGGCCACGTCGGCCCGGTCGACCGGGCCGCGTGCCCACCGTTCGGCGGCCCGTGCGGCGACCCGGTCCACGACCTCCCGCATGGTCACCTCGATGCCCTCGGCGGCCAGCGACGTGACGCCGTGCTCGGAGATCCCGCAGGGCACCATGCGGTCGAAGAAGGAGAGGTCGGGGTCCACGTTGAGGGCGAAGCCGTGCATCGTGCGGCCCCGGCTCATCCTCACGCCGATGGCGGCGACCTTGCGGGGGTCGGGGCCGTCGGGCCGGACCCAGACGCCCGGGTAGCGGTCGAGCCGGCCGACGTCGCCGAGCCCCAGGTCGCGGCACACGTCGATGACGACGTCCTCGACCGAGCGGACGTGGGCGACCGACCCCGTGAGGCCCCCCGGGCCGCCAGCCAGGTGCAGCAGCGGGTAGCCGACCAGCTGGCCGGGACCGTGGAAGGTGATGTCGCCGCCACGGTCGGTGTGTTCGAGTTCGGCGCCGACCTCCTCGGGCGGGGCCAGCAGGTGCTCGGTGCCGGCGTTGGACCCGAGCGTGTAGACGGGATGGTGTTCGAGCAGCAGCAGGTGGTCGTCGGCGCAGTGGGCGAACAGGCCCCGCTGCAGGGCGAGGGCGTCGCGGTACCGGACGCGGCCGAGCCAGCGGATGCGGAACGGCTTCCCGCCCGTCACGTCGCCTCGGCGCCGTCCGCCGGCCAGTCGGCGGCCCAGTCGGTCTGTTCGAGCACGTCCCGCAGGCGCCGCAGGAACGACGCCGCGTAGGCGCCGTCGAAGGCCCGGTGGTCCCAGGCCAGGGCCAGTACGCCGACCGAGCCGACGCCGACGGTCTCGTTGCCGTCGTCGTCCACCACGACCACCGGCTTCCTCACCACCCCGTCGGTGGAGAGGATCGCCACCTGCGGCTGGTTGATGATCGGGAACTGGAACAGCGTGCCGTACTGGCCGGCGTTGGTGACCGTGAACGTGCCCCCGGCGAGGTCGTCGGGCGACAGCTGCTTCGCCCGCGCCCGCTCGGCCACGTCGGCGATCGAGCGGGCCAGCTCGGGCACCGACATCCCGCCGGCCCGGCGCACGACGGGCGCCACGAGGCCCTCGAAGTCGAGGTCGACGGCGACGGCCAGGTTGAGGTCGCGGTGGACGGTCAGCTCGCCGTCGCCGACGCTGGCGTTGATGCGCGGATGGTCGACGAGGGCCTCGGCCACGGCCCGGACGATGAACGGCAGGTAGGTGAGGCTGCGCCCCTCAGCGGCCTTCCAGGCGGGCCCGTGGGCCCGGCGGGCCTCGTCGACGCGGCCGTAGTCGACCTCCATGGCGGTGAGCACGTGGGGGGACGTGGCCTTGGAGGCGACCATGTGCTGGGCGGTGCGCCGGCGGATCGACGTGAACGGCTCGACGTGTCCGGGGTGCTCGCGTAGGAACCGCTCGACGTCGCGGCGGGTGATGCGACCGCCGAGGCCGGTGCCCGGCACCCGGGCGGGGTCGAGCCCGTGCTCGGCCAGGAGTCGCCGCACCACCGGAGACAGGAGCCGGGCCCCCGCGCCGCGGGGCACTGGCGTCGTCGGTTCCGGCTCGGGGACTGACGACACGGACTCGCCCGGAGCCGGAGTCGCCTGGGGTCGAGGCGCCGCCGGCTCGGCGGCGACGATCTCGGTGAGGACGCCGTCGAACTCGGCGGGCACCTCGGAGTCGACCTTGTCGGTGGAGACCTCGTAGAGGATGTCGCCGGACGCCACCCGGTCGCCCGGCCGCCTGGCCCAGCGGGTGATCGTGCCCTCGGTGACGGTCTCGCCGAGTTGCGGGAGCAGCAGGTCGGCCATGGCGTCAGCCGTGCAGCGAGCGGCCGGTCAGCGAGAGGACCGTCTCGCCGAAGAGTTCGCTGAGGGTCGGGTGGGGCTGGATGAAGGCGGCGACCTCGTCGACGGTGGCCTCCCAGTTGACCGCCAGGTAGCCCTGGCCGAGCTGCTCGGTCACCCACGGGCCGACCAGGTGGACGCCCAGGATGCGACCGGCCCGTCCGTCGGGGTCCTTCTCGGCGACGACCTTCACGAGCCCGTCGGTGTCGCCGACGATCATGGCCCGGCCGTTGCCGATGAACCGGTGCGACGAGACGACGACGTCGTGGCCGGCCTCCCGGGCCGCCGCCTCGGTCATCCCGGCGAAGGCCACCTCGGGATGGCTGTAGATGCACCACGGCACGGTGGCCGGGTCGACGGGCGTGGGCTGCTCGCCCAGCAGGTCGCGGACCACGAACATGCCCTCGGCGAACCCGACGTGGGCGAGCTGCGGCGTGGCGACCACGTCGCCAACGGCGTAGACGCCCGGCTCGCCGGTGCGGAGCCGTTCGTCCACCTCGACGAAGCCGCGCTCGTCGACCTCCACCCGGGTGCCGACCAGGCCGGCGGCGTCGCCGCGTGGCCGGCGGCCGACGGCGACCACGACCAGGTCGACCTCGACGGCGCCGTCCTCGCCGAACCGGACCGTCGTGGCGCCGTCCGACGGGTCGTGGCCGTGGACCGACACGCCGACGTGGACGTCGATCTTGCGCTTCTTGAACGCCCGGCGCACCGCCTTGGCGGCGTCGGCGTCGCAGCCGGGGAGGATCTCGGGCATGGCCTCGAGCAGGGTGACGGCCGCCCCGAGGTCGGCGAGGAGCGAGGCGAACTCGCAGCCGATGGCGCCGCCGCCGATGACGGCGACACGTTCGGGTACCTCGGTGATCGACAGCAGCTCGTCACTGGTCACCACCAGCGTGCCGTCGACGTCGAAGCCGGGGATGGTCCGCGGCGAGGAACCGGTGGCCAGCACGACGTGGGGGGCCTGGAGGACGGCCGGCTCGTCGCCGTCGACGGTCACGGTGTGGTCGACGCCGAGCGTCCCGGTGCCGGCGTGGACCGTCACCTTCCGGCCGGCCAGCAGCCCGGTCAGGCCCTTGGTGAGGTTGTCGACCACGCCCTGCTTGCGGGACTGGCTGACGGCCAGGTCGACGACCGGCTCACCCGCCTCGACCCCGAACGCTCCGGCCTCGCGCACCGTGCGCAGCACCGAGGCCGTCTCGAGCAGCTCCTTGGCCGGGATGCACCCCACGTGGAGGCAGGTGCCCCCCAACTTCGACTCCTCGACGAGGGCCACGTCGAGCCCGGCCGCAGCGCCGTAGAGGGCAGCGGCGTAGCCGGCCGGCCCACCGCCGATCACGACCAGGTCGTGTTCCTCTGCCACCCGTCGTCCTCCCTGCGTCGTTGCGAGGTGGACCCGCTCAGCCGGCGACCAGCACCTGGACGGCGAAGGCGACGAGGATCGCCATGCCACACACCAGGGCCAGCGACACCAGCATCCGCGTGCTCACGTCCCCGACCGTAGCGGGCGTAGGGTCGAGGCATGCGGGGACTTCGCATCGCGCTGCTGGTGGCGCTGGCCGGCTGCGCCGGCGGGACCAACGAGGCCGCGCCCGCCACGACCATGGCTCCATCCACGACAACGACGATCCCCCCCTCCACGACGTCGACGACGACAGCCCCAGCGGGCTCGACCACGATCCCCCCCACGACGACGGTCACGACGACGGCCTCGAACTCGACGGCGCCCCCGACGGTCCCCGAACTCCTCGACTTCACGGCCACGCTGTCCGACGGCTCCACGTTCGTCGGCGCCGACCTGGCCGGCACCGACGTGCTCTTCTGGTTCTGGGCGCCAACCTGAACGATCTGTCGCCGTGAGGCACCGGCGGTCGCCGGACTGGCCCGCTCCGGGGAACTCGTCGTGGTCGGCGTCTCCAGCGGACGCGACGGCTTCGAGGCCGTGGCCGACACGGCCGTCGAGCTCCACATCGACGGGTTCCCCCACATCGCCGACATGGACGGGTCGATCTGGGCGCGGTTCGGCGTGTTCGGCCAGCCCGCCAGCGTCGTCGTGACCGCCGAGGGAGGGGTCACCGGCCACATGGGCGACCTGGGCGCCGAGGGGTTCACCGACCTGGTCGAGCGAGCCCGGCTGGGCACCTGAGGCCCCGGTCCATAGCCTCAGCGCCCGTATGCGCCCGACCGCCCACCTGTTGCTCGTCCTCGCGCTCACGACCACCGCCTGCGCCGGGACGCACCCGTCGGACCGCCCGGTGAGCGGCGTCCAACCGACGTCGATCGGCTCCGACGTCCACGTCGAGGTCCCCGAGGACGCCGTCGACCACACGGGCGCTGGCCGGGTGGTCGTGGCGGTGACCGACAACGCCTTCGAGGACCGGATCATCGTGGTCGACGCCGGAACGACGGTCGTCTGGGTGAACGAGGGCCGCAACGACCACAACGTCCGTCCCGCCGAGGAGGACCGGCGTCCGGGCTGGTTCCGGGAGGTGCCCAAGGCGGTGCTCGCCGACGGTGGAGCGGGCTCGGTCACGTTCGAGCAGGCCGGCGACTTCCCCTACTTCTGCTCGTTCCACGGCACCGCCCGCCGCGGCCAGCGCGGCCGGGTGATCGTCGTCCCCGGCTGAAGCGCACCGGCCATCTGGGTGAGCGGGAGCGGCGTCACCTAGGGTCAGCGCCATGAACCGACGCCTCACCAGTCCCATCATCGCCCTCGCCCTCGTGGCCGCCGCCTGCGGCGGGGGGTCCGACGACCCGGCACCGACCACGGCGCCGCCGAAGCAGTCGGTGCTCGAGACGACCACCACCGCCGCACCCACGACGACGGCTCCCACGACGACCGCTCCAACCACCACCGTGGACCCGTTCTGCGCCGAGCACGCCGACCGCACAGCGACGGCGCTGGACGCCATCGACACGACACCGGCCGACCCGACCGCGCTGGCAGACAGCCTGAGGGCCGCCGGCGACTACCTCTCCTGGCTTCGCGGCGAGGTGCCCGCCGACCTGACACCCAACGTCGACGCCCTGCTGGAGCTCGGCGCCCTGGCCGACGCCTTCGACGGCAAGCCGGACTTCATGGCCGCCATCGCCGAGGCGATGCCGGTCTTCATCTATTACGAAGACAAGACCGGCTTCGAGGATCCCGGCGAGGCCGAGTACGCCCTCGACGACTACCTCGACGCCGCCTGTGGCACCGGCGAGAACGAGGTCTTCAAGGCCGTCGACGAAGCCATGTCGGTCCTGGACGACGAGCCCGGCGACGAGCCCGGCGACGACTGGGAGGGCGACGACTGGGAGGGCGACGACGGCTGGGACGAGCCAGACGTCAGCGTCTACGAGGGTCCGCTGCCCGACGCCCCGGCCGGCTTCTGCAGCAGCCTGGAAGAACAGGCCTGGAGCATCCTGCCCAGCCTGATGCCGATGATCAGCGGCATGGACTCGGAAGAGCCCTCCCTCGACCAGGTCACCGAACTGTTCTCGGTCATCGACCCCATCTACGGATGGCTGGTCGAGAACGTGCCCGCAGAACTAACCGACGACGCCCAGGCGGTTCGCGTCTCGATCCAGTCGATGGCCGACACCTTCGCCAACATCGACCCCGAGACCACCTCCGAAGACGAGATCGGGATGATGGTCCTCATGGCCCTGATGGGTGCCATGGGTAGCGAGGCTGCGGACCTCGAGACCGCCAGCCTCCGCCTCGACACGTTCCTCAACCGCAGTTGCAACGTGCCCATGGGCGAGGGACCACTCGCCATCATCGAAGTCGCCGGAGGCGGCGACGAACCGCCCCCGACGACCGAACCGCCCCCACCGACCACCACCGTTGATCCGTTGGCTGACGCCCTACGGGTACCCGACGACTACGCCACCATCCAGGAGGCGGTCGATGCCGCCCAGCCCGGCGACCTCGTCCTCATCGGCCCCGGCACCTACCACGAGGCCGTCATCGTCGAGACGGACGACATCGTCATACGCGGCACCGACCGCAACGAGGTCGTGATCGACGGTCAACACGAGCGCGAGAACGGCATCATCGTCTTCTCGAACGGCGTCGCCGTCGAGAACCTCACGAGCCACTCACACACGTCGAACGGCGTGTTCTTCACCGGCGACTACGGAACCGACGTGATCGTCGACGGCTACCGGGCCTCGTACGTGACCGCCTACAACAACGGCCTCTACGGCGTCTACGCCTTCAACGCCACCAACGGCCTCATCGAGCACAGCTACGGCAGCGGCCACCCCGACTCGGCCTTCTACATCGGCCAGTGCAACCCGTGCAACGCCGTGATCCGCGACGTCGTCGCCGAACACAACGCCCTCGGCTACTCGGGCACCAACGCCAGCGGCAACCTCGTCATCCAGGACTCGACGTGGCGCCACAACCGGATCGGCATGGTGCCCAACACCCTCGACGGCGAGGAACTGGCACCACAGGGCGACATCGTGATCGTCGGCAACCACGTCCACGACAACGGCAACGAGGACACACCGCGCAGGAACGCCGACTGGGATGCAGGATTCGGCGCCGGGATATTGGTCGCGGGCGGCAACGACAACCTGATCATCAGAAACCTCGTTCAGGACAACAGCTATGCGGGCATCGCCGTAGCGGACTTCGTCGACCAGAACCTGTGGATCGCGGAGCGCAACGTCGTAAAGGACAACGTCGTGAGCGGCAGCGTCTACGACCTCTTCGTGTTGAACGTCAGCCTGACACCGCTCGGCAACTGCTTCACCGGCAACACCTTCGAGACCTCGATCCCCGCCGACATCGAGACCGCCATGCCGTGCGACGACGACGCCGGCGCACTCGAGGAGAGCGGCGGACCCAACCCGGGCGAGTTCGCAGTGGCCGACCACACGACCATGCCCGCTCCACCGGCTCAGCCGACGATGCCCGGTGCGTTGACCGAGAAGGCCCGGCGCGCCGGCGCACCACCTGCCGTGAACGTCGCTGCCGTCAGGGTCCCGATCCCGGGCGATATACCCGACACGATCGGACGTGCCAACTGGGCCGACCCGGGCATCGAGGTGCGCTTCACTCCGGGCCTGCTGTCCGGCTATTCGTGGCTCGGTCCGGTCGAAGGCAATAGTTCCGGCAGCCATGGCGGTCGGATCGTCGGCTCCGGCTGGCCGCCGGGCGAGACCGTGTACCTGATTCCGTGCTGGGGTTCCTACGAAACATTCGACCCTGACGACCCTGAGTTGTGCGACTGGTCCAGCCCCGTGACCGTCGAGCGCCAGGTTCCGGCCGATGGGAACATCGAGTCCAACTTCCTGGGCGAGCAGGACCGGTCGTGGCTCTGGGGGCAACCCGAGCCAGAGGGCATCTGCGCAATAATCGGTACCAACGGCCCGGACGAGGAACCCAGCACAGGCGACGAGGTCGGAGCGGTCCTCTGCACTGAGCCAGCTTGGGGCGATGTACCCGAATTCATCACAGACGGCTGGTAGACGCCCCCGGAGCCTCTTCGCTGCTGCCGGCCTGATCTGTCTCGTCGGACTGGCCTGGCTACTCATAGACCGGGGTGCAGGTCTACTGGGACGCCGAGGCCGCCGGCGTGTGGCTCAACGCCGCCGACGACCCCGAGCGCTGCACGTTCACCCTCCCGGCCGTCGTGCGCCGCGACGACCTCCAGGTGGCGGTCTCGACCAACGGCCGCTCCCCCGCCGCCGACGGGTTCGTCGCCGACGCCGGTCCCGTGCTGCTGCTCGCCCTCGCCGACGGATCACCGCACCCCGACCTCGGCCAGCAGCTCCAGGACCGCGGGACGGCGGCCGAGGGGACCCTCACCGTCGACTGGGAGGAGGAGCCCGGCGAATACCCCGACGGCACGCCGTTCTCGCTGCGGCGCCCCGTGGTCTCCGTCGACGGCGCCGACGTCTCCGGACTGGCCACCTCGCTGCGTGCCGCCCCACCGGTGTTCGGCGGCGGCCTGCTCGAGGCCATCGACGTGGCCGACCTGCGTGCCCTGGCCGCCCCCGACGACACCGACGGCGACGGCGTCAGCGGTCGACTCCAGGAGGCCGCCGGCAACGACGGCGCCCCGACGGTCGGCCGCTTCGGCTGGAAGGCCCAGCACGCCTCGATCCTCGCCACCACCCGCCACGCCTTCGACGTGGACCTGCACCTCGACCACGACCTGGCCACCGAGGCATTCGGCGACGACTTCCTCGCCGACACCGCCTTCTACACCCGCACCGTCGCCGTGCCCGCGATCCGCGACCGCGACGACCCCGACGTGCAGGCCGGCGCCGCCTGGTTCACCCAGATCGGCTGCGCCGCCTGCCACCGCACCGAGCCCTACGTGACCGCCACCGTCGACGTGCAGGCCCTCTCCGACGAGGTCATCACGCCGTTCACCGACCTGCTCCTCCACGACCTGGGCCCCGGCCTCGCCGACGACCTCCCCCAGGGCGTCGCCACCGGCGCCGAGTGGCGGACTCCACCGCTCTGGGGCATCGGCCTCACCGGCGTCGTCGGCCACGAGCACTACCTCCACGACGGACGGGCGAGGACGCTCGAAGAGGCGATCCTCTGGCACGGCGGCGAGGCAGAGGGGGCACGTTCGGCGTTCATGGCGTTGTCTGCTGCTGATCGTGCGTTGGTCCTGCGGTTCCTTTCTGCGCTCTAGTTGCCGCGTTCCCGGAGGGCGTCGCCGGGCACGGATCGCTCGGCGACCGACGCCTCACTCCTCCGCACCGCCGTGGTGTAGTCGACCTCGGCGTCGGTGGTGAAGACGCTCCGGTAGAGCTCCCAGTCCCGACGGTCCACCGCGGTGGCGTACCGGGTGAGGAGGTCCTCGACGGCGATCCGGTCGGCCAGCGCCTGCAGCGATGCCTCGTCCATCGGGATGAACCTAGGGGTGGGGCGGACCCGGCACCGGATCGGACGCCGGTCCGCCCGGGCACCAACGAAAGCCGGAAGGCCAGCCGTAGCCTGTGATCTCCGAGATCGAGCCGGGAGCAGGAATGTCCGGAAAGACGCTCAGCCAGAAGGTGTGGGACCGCCACGTCGTGCATGCAGCCGACGGTGAGCCCGACCTCCTGTTCATCGACCTCCACCTCGTCCACGAGGTCACCTCGCCGCAGGCGTTCGACGGCCTGCGCGTGGCCGGCCGACCGGTCCGCCGCCCCGACCTCACCGTCGCCACCGAGGACCGTGGTGTGCGGCGACAGCCACACCAGCACCCACGGAGCATTCGGCGCCCTGGCCTTCGGCATCGGCACCAGCGAGGTGGAGCACGTGCTGGCCACCCAGACGCTCCCCCAGCAGCGGCCCGGCACGCTGGCGGTCACGGTCGACGGCACCCTCCCCGCCGGTTCGACCGCCAAGGACGTGATCCTCGCCATCATCGGCGAGCTCGGCACCGGTGGCGGGATCGGTTCGGTCATCGAGTACCGGGGCGATGTGATCCGGGGCCTCTCGATGGAGGGCCGGATGACCGTGTGCAACATGTCGATCGAGGCGGGCGCCAAGGCCGGCCTGATCGCCCCCGACGACACCACCTTCGCCTACCTGGAGGGCCGCGCCCACGCACCGTCCGGCGCCGACTGGGACGCCGCCGTGGCCGACTGGCGGTCGCTGGCCACCGACGACGACGCCGTGTTCGACCGGGAGATCGTCCTCGACGGCGCCGACATCGGGCCACACGTGAGTTGGGGCACCAATCCCGGCCAGGTGGCCCCGCTGGATGCCGCCGTGCCCGACCCGGACTCCTTCGACGACCCGGCGGCACGCGAGTCGGCGGCCCGGGCGCTCGAGTACATGGGCCTCACCGCCGGCACGCCGATCCGGGACATCCCCGTCGACACGGTGTTCATCGGCTCCTGCACCAACAGCCGCATCGAGGACCTGCGGGCCGCGGCGGCCGTGGCCGAGGGGCGCCGGGTCAAGGACGGCGTCCGCACGCTCGTCGTGCCCGGCTCGGGCGCCGTGAAGGCGCAGGCCGAGGCCGAGGGCATCCCCGAGGTGCTGACCGCCGCCGGCTTCGACTGGCGGGAGCCCGGCTGCTCGATGTGCCTCGCCATGAACCCCGACAAGCTGACCGCCGGCGAGCGCTGCGCCAGCACGTCGAACCGCAACTTCGAGGGCCGCCAGGGCCGGGGCGGTCGCACCCACCTGGTCTCGCCGGCCGTCGCCGCCGCCACCGCCATCGCCGGCTCGTTCGCCACGCCGGCCGACCTGGACTGACCGAGGAGGGCACGCCATGGAGGCCGTCGAGATCGTGTCGGGCACCGCGGTGCCGCTGCGCCGCTCGGACGTCGACACCGACCAGATCATCCCCAGTGACTGGTTGAAGCGCATCGAGCGCACCGGCTTCGAGAAGGGCCTCTTCTCGGAGTGGCGCGATGACCGGGGCTTCGTCCTGAACGACGAGCGCTTCGAGGGCGCCAGCGTGCTGGTGGCCGGCCCCAACTTCGGGACCGGGTCGTCGCGGGAGCACGCCGTGTGGGCGATCCAGCAGTACGGCTTCCGGGCCGTGGTGTCGCCACGGTTCGCCGACATCTTCCGCAACAACTGCACCAAGAACGGCCTCGTGCCCGTGCAGGTTCCGGCCGACGTGGGCAAGGCGCTGCTCGACGCCGTCGAGGCCGATCCGGACCTGATGGTGGTGGTGGACGTGGCGAATCTGACGCTCGAGGCACCCGACGCCGGCATCTCCTGTTCGTTCCCGTTGGACGCCGCCACGCAGGAGCGGTTCCTGCAGGGCCTCGACGACATCGGGATCACGATGCGCCACGACGGCGACATCGACGCCTACGAGGCCGACCGTCCGGCCTGGCTGCCGAGCACCGCCTGAGGCTCGGCGCCAGAAATCCCGCCAGGGCGGGAACCTCCGGCCCGGCCGGCGTCGTCTGAGACACTGGAACAACCCCCAGAACCGGAGCCACCACATGCGACGCCTCGCCGCCATCCTGCTTTCCCTCGCCTTCGTCGCCGCCGCCTGCGGCAGCGACACCGGCGACCCCGGCACCTCCGGGACGACGACAACGACGACAACGACGATCATCGGGAAGAACGCCGTCCCCACCTCGACCATCCCACCGACCACCGGCGACGGAACCACCGTCACGACGGTCGGACCCGGCCCCTCCACCACAGGGGGCTCGGGTTCCACGACCACGACCGGTCCCGCCACCACCCTGCCGCTGGTGGTGCTGGACGACCTCTCGTTCGTGAGCGCCCTGGTGCCGTTCACGGCCTGCGACGACCTGCTCACCTACCTGCGCGACGAGGCCACCTCCCGGGTCGGCCCCTACGGCCTCCAGGGCAGCGGCTGGTACGTCGGGGGCCGGGTCATCGCCCTCGTGGACGACATGGTGATGGAGGACGACATGGCGATGGCGGTCGAGATGGACGGCGAGGCGTTCGCGATGGATGCCGGCGCGCAGACCGCCCGCACCGAGTCCGCACCGACCGCGACGGCCGGCGGCGACAGCGCCAGTGGCGCCGCCAAGGCGGAGGGGGTCGACTACTCGGGCACGAACGTCCAGGAGCTCGGCATCGACGAGCCGGACCTCCTCAAGACCGACGGCAACCGCATCCTGGTCGTCGAGGACCAGTGGCTGCACCACGTCGACGTCTCGGGCGACACGGCGGTCCTGACCGACTCGCTCGAGCTGCCGGGCACCTGGGGCGCCGAGATGCTCCTCGAGGGCGACCGCCTGCTGGTGCTCACCCAGGCCGAGGGCTACCACGGCGAGGGGCAGGCAGCGGAGACCGCCATGAGCCGGCTGGTGCAGCCCGGCCACTGGAAGCCCCTCACCAGCGTCGTCGAGGTCGACCTCTCGGATCCGTCCGCCCTGGCCGTCTCCAACACGCTGACGCTCGAGGGCTCGTACGTGAGCGCCCGGGTCGTCAACGGCGCCGCCCGCATCGTCGTCAGCAGCGGCCCGGAGCAGTTGCCGTTCGTGTACCCGCAGAACACCGCCGGCGAGGACCGGGCCACCGAGTTCAACAGGCAGATCGTGGCCGAGACGGTCGTCGACGACTGGCTGCCCTCCTACGTCCACGAGGCCGCCGACGGCACCCTCACCGACGGCCTGCTCGTCGACTGCGACCGGGTCTCGCACCCGACGACGTTCGCCGGGTTCTCCACCCTGTCGGTCGTCACGGTCGGGCTCGACGCCCCGATGGTCGCCCCCGACACCACCGCCGTGCTGGCCGACGGCCAGACCGTCTACGCCGGCGGCGAGCACCTCTACGTCGCCACCACCAGCTACGTCGAGCCGGAGGCGCTCGAGGACCAGGCCTCCTGGGACGAGGTCGACCGGGCCTACGCCACGTCGATCCACCAGTTCGACGTCGGCGACCCGACGGCCACCACCTACGTCGGATCCGGCGCGGTCCCCGGCCATGTGCTCAACCAGTTCTCGATGTCCGAGCACGCCGGCCACCTCCGGGTCGCCACCACCCTCGGTGGCCCCTGGGGCTTCCGCGACGACAGCGAGTCGGTCGTGACCGTGCTGGCGGCCGACACCGGCGGCGACCTCGTCCAGGTCGGCCAGGTCGGCGACATGGGCAAGGGCGAGCGGATCTACGCCGTCCGCTTCGTCGGCGACGTCGGCTACGTCGTGACGTTCCGCCAGACCGACCCCTTCTACACCGTCGACCTCTCCGACCCGGCCAACCCGGTGGTGCGCGGTGAGCTCAAGATCACCGGCTACAGCGGCTACCTCCATCCGATCTCGGCAGACCTGGTGCTCGGAATCGGCCAGGAGGCCACCGAGACCGGCCGTACCACCGGCACCAAGGTCACCCTGTTTGACGTGTCGGACCTGGACGCACCCCGCGACTTGGCCACCTGGGCCCAGGGTGGCGGCCACAGCGGCGTGGAGTGGGACCACCGGTCCTTCCTCGCCTGGGAGGACCTGGCGGTGCTCCCCTTCAACGACTGGCAGGCCCAGGAAAATGGAGCGGTCATCCTGCGGGTGGACGACGACTCCCTCAAGGAAGTGGGCCGTATCGACCACGCCGACGATCCCGGCACCGAGCCGGTTCCGCCGTGCCCCGAGGTAGACCCGGCCGAACTGGCCGACGAGGCGACACACCTGGAAGTGATGGGCGGCCCTGTGGTCATGTTCTGCGACCGGGGTGCGAAAGCCACCATGAAGGGCCACTGGTGCGACCTACTGCCC
>LUMJ01000253.1_pt1 | contig 16428 bp, 16 predicted proteins | sample 729631 | NCBI WGS metagenome assembly LUMJ01 (sample SAMN03860266, study PRJNA289734) | marine metagenome | biome: seawater column; feature: ocean; material: water; isolation source: Red Sea water column Station 22 - depth 500m | place: Saudi Arabia: Red Sea | collected 2011-10-15 | depth 500 m | reverse complement strand
GTTCGCCACGTTTAGAATGAGCTCTACGATGAGCTGCTTCGAATTTTCTCCATTCAGCATCTTGTAGGTGTCTAACTACTACTGCACCTGTTGATTCTTCTTTTACTTCTTCTTTTTCAACCTCTTGTGCCATTAAAGGTAAAGTAAAAGCTGAAATTAAAAAACATGAAATAAATTTCTTCATAATATTGCCTCACTTTGTATATAATTAAATAATTTTACCTACCAATAAATATAATATATACAACTTATAAATCAAATCTAATTACTAAATTTAATGGAGTTTCTAGATCATTTTTGATTGGTCTTGCCAATTTACCTAAAGCAACCAAATTATTAGTGTCATTGTAAAGTCCAATATTTGTGATGTATGGAGCAAAATCGGAATGTGTTACAAAATTGTTAAATGTATCACCAGCATTATAAGTTTGTTTAAAACTCTGTCCCCCAAGAAATTGCCAATAAACAGTAGATCCATAAATTGATGGGCCCCTTCCTTCAAAAGTAGTATCATCGTATCTATATCCTGGTGCAGGTTCATCTCCTGGTGCAAAATATTTATATCTCGTTACACTTTCAGTTGCTGTTGTTATACTTCCACTATAACCTTCTGTTACACTAATGTTCATAGTTTTATTTAAATCACTTGGCATAACCTTACAATTATATTGATGCTGATATATTGTATGTGTAGACCTAAAACTGAATGAATATCCGTCCGCACCGTTTGTTATACCCACATTCCTATAAGAACCGGTTTCTGTAATAGCTACTATACCATGCTTATAAAAAATATTTCCTACTTGACTTCCACTTGCGTCGGCGGTTAAATATGATCTATCGAAACTAGAACTTTTATAATTCGCAAAACTTGAAGAATGTGCCAAATCATAAAGATTTCCATCACCATCATCTATAATTGTTATTGTACTTTCAGTGCTATTATCAACGAGTCTAAAAGAATTGGGTTTTATTTCTTCACCATAGAATTTTTGTGGTATTGTTATAATATTTACACTATCTAATAACTCTCTTTTATTATTATAGATATTCCCTAACCTATAATATAAATTTTCATTATCTATTCTATGTTCTGCCCCAACTACATTTGTTTTACTGCCACCAACATCATAATAATCAGCTAAATATCTTTGAGGTCCATATCCTAGATTTTTATTATAATTGTTTCTGTAAAATAGATGGTGAACACCAAAGTAGGTAGGAATTTTATAGAATGTTTGAATTGGAACTCCATCTCCTTCTGGATCTCCACTGTAATCAGTAAAAGTTTGTGATGCTGCCGTAGCTACATCAAATCCTCTTACACTTCCACTAAGGCCTTCAAGTCCAAATATACCACTTCCACTATCTACATCTGAAAATGAAAATTGTTTATGAACTTTGAATGGTTCAATCGAGATATCGTCTGGTCCGAACTTTCTATAGAAAGACACCGTTTGTCTCCCTTACGTTAAAAATCTAATTTAACTTTAACTATTGCTTCTCTGGCAAATGACTTTAAAATTGGTTTACTAAGTTTAGCTACAGCTAACAGTTCATTAGTGTCATTATAGAGACCCACAGTTGAAATATAAACTTTTGGATCTCTTTCAAATGTCTGTTGAGTTAATGAACCATCTGACGATGTAAAGAATGTAGGATTATTACTAAAATTAAAATCTCTATTATGAACTCTACAGAAATAATGTGTTGAAGAAATATTTTCTTGTCTACGAGCTCTAAAACTAACACCTCGAACTATAGTATCAAACAATCTACCCGCATTATTATTATTTGCATCCGAAGAACTTACTGTTCCTAAGTTCAATTGTCCAGTAGAACCTGAAGCATTCAATGGAGCTGGATGTAAAATTATAGCTCCCATATCTGGATAAAATAATCCGTACCCACCACCAGCTTGAGATGCAGCAGCTGTATTAATAACAGCTGTTCCACTCGAAATAGAACCTGAAACTACATCATAAACCCTACCACCAATATCTACTGATGATAAATCCGCTTTAGAACTATTATCAATTAATTTAACTGTTCCCGCACTTGAACTTAAATGAAGCTCCCATTGGCCTGGATCTATTCTTTCCCTAAATCTCGACCTTCTAAAAGAAAGTACATAAATATCATCAGAATCATAAGGACCTGCAAATGTAAATTTATCATCGGTTGGTCCTAACATTACATTTCCAAATTGATTATAAACAGCTGCAGTTGCTCTATTGCCAGTTGATAATCCAATACCACCTTTAGAACCACTACCACCATCATGACCATAAGCTACACTGAACTGAACTTCTGCGTTTGTATCTGTTGCTGGGTCTGTTTTATATACATCATAAAAATAATCACCACTACTACCACTCTGAGTTGAGGAAGTATAAAAAGCGGTTAGTGTAGTTGATCCACCAGACCACATTCCAGAAGAAACAGTCTGTTTTAGATTTTCTACTATATCACCCGATGTTCCATCTTCCTCAAAAGTAAAAGCTTTAAAAATTTCCGCCATTATAAACTCCTATTAAGTTAATGTAGCCTTGACTGTTAATGGTACTGTAAAAGTAGCTCCAGTTTTATTACCAATCACGGTTAATTGAGTTTTAATTTCAGATGTAAGTGATCTAGATGTAATATTAACTCTCTGTGCAACAACTGTGATACTCCTCTTCTTCTCTTCTTCACTCAAGAAAATTGGAGTCGTTGCTCCTGCCACATTAACTTCTGCACCTTCACCAACAACCATAGTGGCTGCATCTGAATCATGTAAAATAAATGTATATCCATCAGTCGCATCATCACCATTTCTGGTAGTTGGACTCACTGCCTGAGTTACGCCAGCTCGCTGAAAAACATAGGAAGCTACTGCCAATTCAAGTATAGGCATCTTAACTGTATCTTTTGGAAGTGTTACCAATTTATATCTCATAGACTGATTTTCATCTGAAATTGCTTCTAACATAGGCATGTTTTCAATTACAGCTCCATAATAATTTGTTCCATTTGGATGCGTGGTATCCCACAGTGTATAATCTACTTCATCATCAGATAAAGCAAATTTAGTAATTTTAAATTCATTTTCACCCCTTGCTAACAGTTCCCTGCCCTTCCTTGTAAGAACAGCGTCTATTGTAATCGAGGAATTGTCAAGAAATCCCATATTATTTTCTCCTATGATTTGAGCATAATAGATAAACAAGTTAGATAATTTAACTCACTTATAAATATACTCTTTGTTAATTTTTCACACCTTTTAAGTTATTATGCAGCTTTAAGCTTTGATGAACCTCCATCTGCAGTTGTCAATACAGTTGCGTCTCCCATTATTATCTCTACTGGAGATTTTCCATCTGGAGTTGTTTTTTGTGTTTGTAAACATCCATCAAATGCTAAATTTCTTAGTGACTTAACTTGCTGCCACTTAGTATCATATTCCGATGAATAATATGATGAAGAATCTGCATTTAAATGTAATTTATCATCTCTATCCCTATAAATAAGACTATCTTTACTATACAATGGTGGAGCCCCAGATGAAGTATAAAAATAAAGTGTAGATTGATTAAAATCCGATGCTCTAGAACTACTAACAAACGGAATTATTGCTTCAGCAAAAACATAATTAGGTCCTCCTGTATCAACTGAAGCAGTTGCATAAGGAGTGTGTGAATCACCTAATTTATATAAAGTTGGATCTATAAAAGAACTCTGTGAAATGGCTCCTTGATGATAAGGATACAAACCATCATTTCCAGTACTTCCACTTATCACTAATTGTGTTCCATATCTTGTATCTGGTAAAGCTTCTTTATCTGTTTCTCTTGTTATTGAAATTGACCCAGAAAAATATTCGTTAGAGGATGAAGGTGGGCCATTAAATACCCTCACCTTTGGTCTTTCAAATATATTTGGTTCTATGACAACACCAAGAGTAGATTTAGTTCTTGCGGGCAATAAATCTACAAGTTGTTCAAATATAGAAAAGTCATAAAATTTTAATAGTCTAAGATAATCCCAAAAATTGTTTGGGCCTGTATATTTCTGCCAATAAGTTTCTCTAACTCCAGATAATCCCCTGTATTCATATTCATATAAATCTCTTGGATCTCCAATATACTGATTAAAATCTAAATCTGCAACAGAAAATTGAATATCTTCATTGACCACATCAACTGGTGAAAAATATAATCCAACTTTATTTGAATCATTTGGTGCAAAATCAAACGCACTTACTTCAGACCGTTTATCAACACTTAACTGGCCGCTTTCTAATACATTACTTTCTATTCTTATTTTACTTCCTAATCTTCTACTTGGGCCATTGTTCGGAACAAACATTTGCATTTTATCACTAATATTTGAATAATTGGTCTCATTTGCAAATCCGAATGCACTACCAGTTTGTGTAAATGTTTGATTTGCAGAAGTATCTCTTATTTCATTATCGATAGAATGGTTTTTTGCTTCATTAAATGAATATCTCGTAATCAATTCTGTGTAAGAAGCCGAAGGACTATTTCCATCATATGCTTTTGCTGCTTTAACATGATTATCAAATCTAGACTCACTTAACGCAGAATTCCATACTCTAAATTCTTGCATAGAACCACTTAAAGGAGCTCCGAAAGTTGTTAAATAATCAACTCCCCCTCCAGATCCCGTCCGGCCTCCCAAATAAAGTGCAGAATCCGCGGTGAAAGATTCATTGTATGACTGAGTTGCCTGTTTTATAGATCCAGTCTGTCCTTGTTCTAACATTATATAAAAACCAGTTTCTATTGCTAAATTGTCTCCACCTTCAGTATCTATATTATCCGTATCACCTAAAAAGGATTCCGTAGCACTTCCATATAAATTAATTCTTCCAAATCCCTGATCGTACTTCTTTACAAAAAGTTTATATCTAATATCTTGTGATGCGTGGTCAGCTCCAAGTGGTGTATCACTAAAAGAATCATCTGCTTCTTCTCTTCTTAACATTACATTCCACCACTCTCCATCATAAACCGGTAATTGTGATGAAGATACTTCTCTAACTCCATCAGAACCAGAAAACATCAACGAAACGTGTCCTCTATTATCAGTAGAATTATTTTCTTTCAATCGAATAACCCAACCTGTACTGCCGGAAATTGCAAGACCACCAGAACTTTCTGTTCTTACTTCTGATTGAAGTAAAATCTGACTTGAACCTGTTGCAGTCTTAAATCTAAATTCTACTGTATCTGGTTTTCGACCAGTTTGATATGCCCCCTCATCATTATCACTCCAAAGTGTTTTGACATATTGACTGCCCTTAAAGTCAATTGCCTTTGTAAATCTTCGTGTAATACCATAAGATAATTTTGAAGTTTGTGTGTCTTGTAAATCTGGTCCACCATATTCTCTTATTCTTAATATAGAGGATGGTATACCATAACAATTTATAAGTGCTCTAAGAGCTTTCTCTGTTCCCTTAGTTTTTATAAAGTAAGGATTATTTTCAACAATTCTTTTCCAAATTTCTCTCGAAATATCTTTTTCTGGAGTTACTGACCTTACACTTGGATCAGAACCTGTTATTTCTTTTCCTAAAACATATCTAGGTAAATTAATAATATCCTTATTTGTCTTTAAAGTTATTCCAAGTGACTTCCCTACATTATAAACCAAGTCCTTTGAATATCCTCTATTCAACTCTCTCCGTCTATCGTGAATGGACTCCATATTTTTAACATACATCCAAACATTATCAAAATGTTGTCCCGACATCTTCATCATTTTCAAAAATGGTTCATTCTCAGTGTCATCTGTTATATGATTTGGTAACATATTCATAAAGCTACCATCGTTCTCTATATCATATAATGAAGCAGTTTCTATTTGCCTATCATACCATACGCTTGCCTGAGATGAAGTAGTTGCTGCTAAAATATAAGGGCTTGATTTTGTTCCGTCACCGCTTGTTTTTGGCCAAGCCGCATCATTATAAAGTATATTTTTTGACCCAGTAGTAAAGGAAGAACTTTCAAAATACAAATACTGTTCATAACCATCAAAACTGTTAATCATTTGTCTTTTACTTACATTTTGTTTAGATACATCAACTCCAGATCCTGTTATCGTTCCGAAGTGAGTACTTTGACTTGTAGCACTTTCTATTTGTTCTAATTTATATTTAAAATTCTGAAGTCTTTGTTTTGCTGAACTGAAATTAACAAAGTTTTCATATTTGTCGTATTCAACATTTAACAACGATGTTTTAGCGAAACTGCCACTAAGAAGTTCATTCTCTATTTCTTCTTTAATATCATCATCCGCTGTTACAATATCATCATAAGTTTGAAATACCGTTTCCCTCCTTCCAACTGGACTATCTATCACATCCATATTTGGAGATCGTAAAACAAGAGTTCCTACTTCTTGATCTATAAATGGAATTATAACAATTTCATCTTCATATGGATCTGCCATTTCCTTTACAACATAACAATAATCTTTTTCAGATATTCCTGCTGGTAATGGGTCATATAACTTATAAATTATAGAATGTGGATATTCTTCAAAAGTTGTATCATCTCTTTGCCAATTTACAGCTAATGCTAAATGATTGTCAAAATGTAATAAAGTTGTAAGGTCTTTTTTAGCCTTTATTCTATAAGCAGTTTTCCATTTACTAAATTTTTGGTTCTCTGTTAGTACGTTTAATCCACTTTCTTCAAATGCAATTCCAAGTTCAGTTCTCTTATCCTCATAAGAATCTGCAACTCGTATAGTATCTCTATCAATTACCTCTGTTATTTTTGATTCAAATTTAAGTTTCTTTCCATCCTTTTCATATGCGTCCCAAATAACAAGTTTTCCCCCAATCATTTTTTTTGTAAACCCCATATCATCATTTCTTAAATCAGCATCAAGTTTAGTTTTATCTTTTAAATCGAATTGAATGTCCCCCCACCCAGCGTCCATAATAGGCGTATATTTTCTATGAGTTTCTGCTAACTCAAAAAATTCACTTTTATAAGTTTCATCATTTATATAAGAAGGAACTAAACGAACTTCAGTTCTTGAAGGAGAAATTTGATCTATATAATATTTATTCTCTTTTAAAAATAATTCTTTACCACGATCTGCAGCTACCTTTTCTCCTGCAAAAATTCTTCCATCTTCATCAACCCACTTTTTACCAGAATAAATATTTCCTTCACCGTCCAATAAAACATCTGAATCTGATCCTCCCAATCGTCTAAAGAAATAATATTTAACTTTATATTTACCGCTTCTATAATCAAGATTTCTTAAATCCCTACCTGGTTTTAAAATTATTTCTTTATTTTTAACTTCAAAATCGGATGCAATCCCAGTATTAAGATATGTATCGTCCATATCATAGACATTAAATTCTACAAAGTCATTTAGGTCTGATCCAAAAATAGGGAATTCATAACCATAAGCTCCAACTTCTCTAACTGCACCAAACCCTAAAAGTTTGCTATCTTTTTCTTTTATTTCTATTGGCATATTTTTAACTTACAAGTTCTGTAATTTGTCTTTTTATGATATTATCTAATTCCGAATCTCTTCTATAAATTGCCTTTTGATTGGGAGCGGCAACTGTTTGGGTAGGATCTTCAAGTGCTTCCTTTGTATTAATATCTTCAAAGGCCAACATAGCTCCAAACTCGTCCCTTATTGTCGGCACAGCATTTGCAGATGCAAGACTTGCCATCTTTTCTCTTGCTGTATTAAGTTTATTTTGATATTCTATTTCATCTGCTACGTGAAGATGTTGATAATATGCATTTTTTTTAAGTTCATCTATTGTATAAGGCATTTTATCTCACCACTTTAAATTCAAAGTCCTCATCAAAATATTGATCTGTCTCATCTGCAGTTCCACTACCACTTTGTACTCTATATGTAAGTCTATAGTACCTTTCTGGTTGTAATCCATTCATCCAAAAATTAAAATAATTTCCACTTGAATCACAACTAAGTCTTGAACCACTTCCAAACGGAACTATTTCATCTTCAGTTAAAGCGTCTCGAACTGAATAAAAAGAACTTGCACTTGGTAATGCTTTAACAACCAAATTATCTGATGTAGTGGAAAATGTTTTTTCGGGATATCTTTCTCTACCTACTAATCTAAATCTCACTTTAGAATTTTCTTTATACTCAGGTCTTAAACCTTTCATATAAAGAACCATATCTTCTAAGTTCGTTGTTGATAATGACGCAGTTAATGATCCCGTAACCCATTTAGAATCATCCCACATAACCTCAAGTTTCGGGGGATAAATTGTATGTGTATCTCTTGAAAAAAATTTAAAATGTCCCAGTCGAGTTGAATTTCCTTCTGACGCTGATGCATTTAAATTTCCAATACTACCACTTCTCTTAACTATAAATCCTTCGTTTGGATAAGCTGAACTTGACTTTATCCAATGGTTTACAATATCCGTAACTTCCATTCTCATATCAGTTGTTTCATGGTCATAGGATTGTGAAGCTTCAAACCCACTTCCACTAAACCAAGTACCACCTGTATTATTAGAACCACTTATCCATTGATCACCTTCAGTTTCACCTGTTCTATATCTCCAGCTAACTCCTTCAGTAGTTTTTGGACTGTCATAAAATTTACCTTCCCCCATAGTCCAACTCTGACTAACTGGATATGCATATAAAAGATCATCAGTAGTTAATTCACTTGGATTGGCATCATATAAATTTAAATAATATTTAGTTTTATTTACACCTGTATTGTTTGCTGGAATTACACCACTCTGAATTGATTCTGAAATTGTAGTCAGGTCAAATTTAATTAAAATACGAGACACATTTACAACGGTTGCTGTATCATTCATGTGTTTAGAAACTTCAATGATTTCATCAAGACCAGTATTTTGACTCTGTGTTACTGTTCCTTCATAAAGTGTAGCGTCTTTTTGTGCAAATTCAAAATAGTGCATTTACATCACTCCTATTATCTAACGGTTACGTCTGCGTCTCCAACAGCTCGTCCTTCAATATCATTATTGGGATATTTAATTTCAAAAATACTCGGGTCCATTGATGGATAAATTACTCCATTCTTTGTAGCAGAATCTATATCATACATATTTCCTGAATATCCATCTGACTTTTTCCATTTATTTGTTATTATTACGGGCATACTATTTGGATTATCATCAACTGGTGGAATTGCAGAAGCGACCCCCTCTACTTGATAAAGTCTATTTGCTATTTCTGCTGCCATTATAGGTTGATTTATTTGCCTCTTTTCAATATCAAAATATTTCTTTACTTCATCTATACATTTCAATACAACTTCATTCTTATTATATCCTCTCATTACCATAACAGTAAATTTAACTCCAACATTAATAATCCAAGCATCTTTAATATTAATAGAATCAGTCACCATTCTAAATTGGTTTATATAATTCCTAAGATTTTCTTTAACTGCTCTATTCAACCTTGTTAATTTTGTACTAGAATCATATCCAAGAACATACATATTCAAAGCCAATGGATTTGGAATTCTTGTAGTTATTTGTCCAAGTGGTTTTCCAAGATCTTCTGCAGTAACTTCTCTATTTTTACCACCAATATTTTCCGTTGAAAATTCTAACTGTTCATCGGGAACTAAATAAACTTTTGCTATATTACCATACTTAGGTGGTAATGTATAGGCTCTAAGAATATAATCTTCCTTAGTAACCGATCTACCTTGTGCCTGAAAATAAGCAAGTGCATTCGTTCTAATTTCTGTATTAGTTTCTGTTCCCCTACCTCCTGTAGCAGGAATTGGGTTAGTTATTCCAACTGAATCTTTAGCAGTTTGAACTTTAGTTGTATCAAGACCATCTTCATCTATATCATAACTTATAGATGTTACATTTACTATATCTCCTTGTGCAACGTTATCTTCAACACCACCACCATAAGAATACTTTACAGTTAAAGTTGTATTGGATGGTGATTGTCCATAAGCCTCTGTTTTTAAGAAATTGGTTGGATCAAAAAATTCATTTAATTTTGTTGGACTTCCTGGAAGATTAGAACCAACTTCCGTTGGATTTGGAATAATTTCTTCGTCTGCATTAGATGATATTCCAGCTCCAAATCTTAATTCTGTTCTAGTATCACCCCTAGTATAAGTTGTAAATCTTCGTGGTGTCTTAACAAGTTTTAAAAGATATGGAACATCACTACTGTATTGTGCTAAATCCGTATCTTCTTTTGCAGTATTTTCTACATCTGCATAGATTGTATCTTGTGCCAGAAATGGAACTTCATACCACTTATTATTATCACTGTCAGTAACACTTATAACTTCTAAAACATTCTCATTACCAAGAATTATCCTATCATATTGTTCTGCAGATGCAAATACAAATTCTTCACTAGTTACATTTCCACTAACTACTCTCACACTTTTTTGTAACAAGTATGTAGATGGAGCACCTGCAGCATAATCAAAAATTTCAACTGACATTGGACTAAAGGATCCCGAATACTTAAAAGTAACATCTTCAGTTGTTCTAAATGTTACTCCAGTTGATGAACCCTGAACTAACATTCCTTCTGGTATCTTCAACCCATAATCCAAATCTGGTTTAACATTTACTCCTGTTCCAGTAGATGGAACTGTTTGAAACACATCAACTGTCGCTGATGCTGGAGCTGATAATCTTGGTTTATATCCAAGAGACTGAGCAATTTTAAATATAGAAGTTCTTTCTTCGGAGTATGCCAACATAGATTCTTTAAATTGATTATCTATGTAATATGAAAGAACATCTCCTACATATGATGCCATTTCAATAAACATCATTCCAGGAGATGATTCATTAAAATCATTATATGTATTTGGAAAATATATCTTAGCAAATTCAATCAAATCATTTCTAAATGTTTGAAAATCTTTATTTAAGTATCTTACTTCCTTACTGATATTCTTTGCTGGCATTCAAATTCTCCTAAAATCCTACTGGCAATATAAACGTTAATTCTTCAAGTCGTTCTGGCTCAAACTCCAAACCAAATCTTAGTTTAATATTGGCTTCATTCTTTGTCTGAGCATCATATGCATCAGGTTCTTGTATTTCTATACTGTCAAGAGTAATATATGGCAACCATTGATCTATCGCATCTCTAATTGCCGTTTCCACTTCATCTACAAAATCATCATCTACTTGTTCAAATAAAAGATGATGTAATCTTGAACCAAATTCTGGTTGATTCACTCTTTCTCCAGGAATAGTCAACAATAAGTTTCTGATGTTGTGTCCTGCCTGTTCTAATGAAGTTTTAGTTTGTTTAAAAAATCCTTTAGAACTATGGCCAAGAGGCAACCCAATTCCTATAAAGGTATCGGGATCTAAATCTTTTTCTCTTGCACTCTTAGGCATTGTCTTCTCTTGCTTTATCCATTTCCTTTAATTTACCCATTACTGCACTGTAATCCTTTGTTAGTGCAGTGACAACATCTTCTGGAACATCATCTACTGATTTTCCCATATCCTTAATGGTTGTTACTGCAGCAACTTCTCTTTTTCTTTCATCGTTGCCACCAACCTCATTTCCATATCCAACAAGTTCTGCCATTCTATCTGATGTAAATGTTCCGCCACCCAAAGTTGGATAAGGTTCAGTACCATCTCCCTGTGGAATTCCGCCTTCAGTCTCATTTAATATTTCATTCAAAGCTTGATTTCCAGTATAAAATACTTCCTTTTTCTTTTTAGGTTTTGTAACTTTTTTCTTTAAAGATTTCGTAGGAACAACTTTCTTCAATTCAATAGATTTATCTTCGTTAATAAATATCCTATTTATTTCTTTTTTGATTTCTCTACGAGCTATCTCTGTTATTAACTTAACCAAATCGTTTTTTGTTAATGTGGCCATTTTTTCATCTCCCTTTTATTTACTTTAATTCCTTTAAACTTGATTCTATACTTTTTAATCTTTTACCAATAGATTTAAGGTCTCCGCCAACTCGCTTTGGAATATTTTTTACTTTATTTAATTTATTTTGAGCAACTTCTCTCAATAATAATGCAGCTGCATTTGGAGCTCCTGGGCCTATAAGAGATAACACTTTTTGAACTTTAATTACTTTTTTAGCTAACTTAATGGCCTTTTTAATTTTATCTATTACCTTATTTATTTTTTTAACTGCATCTGCAACTGGACCAATTTCTTTTGTAGTATCATCAACTTCTGATTTTATATCTGCCTTTGGCACTCCTCGTCTTTTTGCTCTAACTAAATCAGCTAATCTATTATCTATTTCAACTACTTTATCACCTAAATCTTGAGCTCCATCTATTATATCTCCCAATAATCCCATACTATTTTACCTTATATTGTTTTAACAAACTTACTTAAAAAATTAACACCCAAATTTAACTGTATTTGATCTAATCCAATATATATTTCTTCAAGAGCTTTTAATTTTTTTCCTGGCAAATCAGAAAGTGGACCTCCCCCAGCATATGTAAGTCGCTTCAATAATTTTATAAGATCATTCAACATATCCACCAACTGTTCCCCCTTCACAACAGGCTCTAATGCTGGGTCTCCAATTATAGATCCATATTCCCATTTATCTTTATTATATTTTTTCTCATACTTATCTTTTACCAAAAGTCCTGATTTAGAACTGTCTCCTAATGCAACACTTCCAAGTCCCCCCTCTTTAGAAGTAATTGTTACCACTCCAGGCCAGGAACCTTCATCTGGATTAGTTTCAAGGCTACCTTTCCCTAATACTACTTCTGGACTATTAAAATTTACCCGTTTATCTGCATCAACTGTAAAAGACCACTTTGTAGACCAACCAATTCCATTTGCAGCATATCCAAAAATTTCGTTTTGTTTTGAATTAAAAATAATTCTATCTGAATTAATAATAACTTGTTTACCACCATCTTGAGCTCCTTTGTCCTCATGAACTTTAGACATATTTCTATGGTCTGTTGCATTAGAAAGGCCTGTATTTAAATCAACTTCTTCGTCAGTAGTCATCCAAATAGAAGAACCATCTGCATTTATATCTTCTTCTACTGGTTTTTGAAATTCGTCTAAGTAGGAAACATCTACTAAAAATTTATCTCTATCAGTTAATTGTCCAGCTTTTATTTTTATATTTGGTGTCGTTTTTTCCCAATCACCACTACTAAAATTAATTGACTGGCCCTGTCTTCCATGTAATACTACATCACCTAGTTTAGCTTTAACTTGTCTTATACTATCTTCCTTTTTGAATTTACCTACTGTAAAATCTGAAAAGTCTTCTGCAAATGGAGACCAAATCTTAGCTAGTCCAGGAAAAGAATTTGAATTAATAGAATTAAATAAATTTAATTTCTGAGTATAATACATACCTGAAAAGTAATCTTCTGGATCACCGAAATATTTTACTACAATTACATATTCTCCTGGTATAGGATAATCTTTAATGTTTGGTTCTAATGGTCTAATAGGGTCAAGTAAATTATTATCTCCAGGCAAATCCCTCCCACTTACTACTGGCCTGACCGTTATTGCCCCAAAATAAGAATAATCTTTTCCTTCGGGACCATCTGGTAAATCATCATCTTCAAATAAAACTTGCATCACTTCGGCGGGCTCTAACTCATAAAATTCCGGAGTTTTCTGCATTTTTTTCATAAAATTATACGTTTTTCTTGCAGACATCACCGTATCTGGTATTTCTACATATTCGTCTTTTCTATTTACTTTATATGCCATATTAATCTAAGTTAGATACTGATTCTATTTCATTCACTATTTTATCTGAATGTTCTTGTAAATCTTTAACAGTTTCACCCAATCCTCGCATTAATTGTTCTTTCTCATTATCACTTAATCCAAACTCATCTTCGGATCCAGCCCGTTGTTCTGCTGCAATTAGTTTCTGTACAATACCTGCAAGTTTAACTAACTGATCATCGTTCTTAACATTAATGTCGAGATATTCTTTTATCATAGGAACTAACTGAATAGCGCTATTTCCATCCTTAATAAACTTACCAAGTTCTTTTACTAGAATTTCTAGTTGTTCTTTGTTGCGTTTGGAATTATCATAAATATCCCTAAATAAAGAGGATAAGCTCTTACCCTCAAAAATTTCAAATTCTGTGCTCATTGTTTGATTCCTTGATTAGACTACATACTATAACTCAGTTATAAATATATTTAATGTGAAAAATGATTGTTGGGTTTTTAAGATCATATATAAGTATATAAAATCTTTGTTTATACAATATATATGATAATTATTATATGAAATGGAGAAAAGGTCCCCATTTTACTATTAACTAACGGAGAAATAGCCATGGAGGAAATCATCGGTACAGTCAAATCTTGGCTTGACGACCTAGTACACCTACTTATATCTTTTGTCGCAATTGGAGCGGTGGGTGAAGTTTTATTTGGAAGCGGAGTGTTTGGCGTAAATGTTATTGGTAACCTAACATCAATTATAGATAAGTTTGGACAATCTGGTTTTGCTGGATTAGTCGCCTTATTGGTGTTGGTGGGTTTATTTCGTAAGTAATACCCTTTAGGGAATACGTAAAAGGGGATTCATTTTTAAGAATCCCCTTTTTTGTGCCTTATATTTTAAAGTATATTCTAAAAAATAGAACCTGTATTACTTGTATCTATTTGTCCGTATGAAAAAAAATCATTATAAAGAGTACTTTGAATTCGTTTCATCATATTAACTACTCTTGTAATGTGCTGTGTATTTGTTCCAGTCATTTCTCGAATCAAAATATAAAGTGCTTTCTTATTGAAATTTTCTATATCCTTTCTTCGTCTAAATAATTCCAATACCGCGTCTGCTATATTCACATCTTTCTGTCTTTTAAAAACATTATTCAAATTATTATCCCAATAATCTAACATTTGATAAACAAACTCTTTGTGCATATCTATACCTTCTTGTAATGACGATTCCGCATCTACATTTCTTCCATAATCCAATCTATCCACAGGTCCATGTGTTTTATATTTTTTATAATTGTTATTGTTGTGTAAAATCAAATAGTTCTTTGCAACAATACTAAAATAAGAAAACGCTTTACCTTTACCAGATTTGAACTTATGTATATTCATAACAAGAAAGGATACTACTTCATGTTTTACATCTTCACTTGGAACATCAAAATAATAAAACTTAAATGTATGAATAATATTCTCTACAAGTTTATCAAATGGATAAGCTATATGATCATTATAAATCCTATTTCTAATAACCGGATCCTCACTATTATTATATCTAACAATTGCATCTTCTGTTTCTTGAGTAAAATACATATTCTTTTTAGATTTTTTTCTTGCCATTTTATTCTTCCTCCAATATTTGTTCACCTAAAGATCCTGTTAATTCATTAATTACGTCTTTTATTCCTTCAAATATACTTCCAATTTCATCGTCTGCTTCAAAATGTCCTGTGGAATCAATTGTCTGCAAATTATTGCTAGTTTCCATTATTCTACTAGTAAATTCTTCCATCCAAGTTTCTAATAATTCGACTTTACGAATTAAATTCCAAATTACATAACTACAGACTCCAAGTAAAATTATAAATATTCCAATTAATGTTTCTAATATCATTTCTTCTCTCCAAAAAGTTCTTCAAATAAATCTTGACTTCTTTTTTGAAGTTCATTATCTACTTTCTTTTTTTCTTTCGGTACTTTAATTGCTTCTTGAACTCTTTCTCTAACTACTCTATCTTCTTCTTCCTCTTCTCTTTTCCACTCATCATATTCTGCTCGTGTAGCCATACTATCCGCCCAATGTAATATATGACCAATATTAGAACGTAATTGATATTCTGGTATGTACGATTTAAAATATTTCACATTTGCATCATCATACATTCCATCAGCCAATTTAATTCCCATAGTTTCATTTACAGTACATTGAACTCCAAAATATTGAAGTAACCACAATGCTCTATCTGGAACTGCCATATAAGCAAGTTCAGGATTGTGAGTAAAGATTTCTCCTCTATTTTTTACATGCCAATCACTTTCTTGTGGAATATAATAATCATATTCTAAATCACCAATCTTACCTAAATCATGATGAAGTGCAGCAAATATCAATTCTTCATCTGTATAGTTTTTTGTTCCACCTACTTCTACAAGTAAGTCAGATACTTTCTGTGTCATCTTTACAACATGAAGAATGTGTTTCACATATCCACCTGAATGAGCATAATGAAAATGTTCTTTACCACTTGCAGGAGCCATACACATTCTATCTTCAAAGTAATCATACATCTCACGTAATTTAGTATGTCTTTCATCATCATCAGTATCTACAAATGTATCATCTACAATCTGAATTAACTTATTCCAATTATCTTGGATTTGTTCTGGTGTTAATGTTTTCATTAATCAATCTCCATT
>LUMJ01000469.1_pt1 | contig 16447 bp, 19 predicted proteins | sample 729631 | NCBI WGS metagenome assembly LUMJ01 (sample SAMN03860266, study PRJNA289734) | marine metagenome | biome: seawater column; feature: ocean; material: water; isolation source: Red Sea water column Station 22 - depth 500m | place: Saudi Arabia: Red Sea | collected 2011-10-15 | depth 500 m | reverse complement strand
AAATGATAAAGATCAAAATACAAGATACAGATATGATGGTTCTACTATTCAACCAAAGTCTAATGTACAAAATATAAACTATGATAGTGGATCATTTGATCTAAATGATGATGGAACTTTAAGTTGGAAATAACCTGCTCAACTAAAAAACCTCAATTTTAAGGGAGATATTAAATCTCCCTTTTTTTATGCTATTATATTTATTAATGAATTAAACTATCAATTTAGGAGAATATAATGGCACAAGATCCAATTTGGCCAGGAAGTGGTTCAGCAGTCAGCGGAAACACTCCGTTTGGTTTTTATGATGATGATGGCACATTTCAGACAGAAGCTCCAAAGTTTGCAACGTGGGCGGCAAAAAGATTGGGTTATCCGATTATGTCCGTAGAATTACAGGACAATCAGTTTTATGCTTGTTTGGAAGAATCTGTTACTGAATATAGTGCACAAGTTAATCAATTCAACATTAAAGACAATCTGTTAGCTTTACGTGGACAGGCCACAGGTTCATCTAATAATTTAACACAAAAACGAATTACACCGACGCTTGGACGACACGTTATGTTGGCAGAAGCATACGGAACAGAAGCGGGAGTTGGTGGACAGGTCGATTGGAAAAAGGGTAAAGTGGCTGTTCATAGTGGCTCACAAGATTATGACTTAAATGAGTTATTTGTGGATGTTTCAGGAAGTGGTGCAATAGAAGTTAAAAGAGTTTATCACGAATCCACTCCAGCAATAGTTCGATATTTCGATCCATACGCAGGAACTGGATATGGTTCTATGCATATGTTGGCACAGTTTGGTTGGGGTAGATATTCACCAGCAGTAACTTTTATGATGATGCCTATTTATTCTGACATTTTGAGAATACAGGCAATAGAATTTAATGATCAAATTCGTAAATCTGCTTATTCGTTTGAACTTGTAAATAATAATTTAAGGGTATTTCCAAAACCAACTTCGAGTTTTAATATGTGGTTTGATTATGTAGTGCGAAGTGATAGAGATAACCCCCACATTACAGAGTATAGTGGATCTAGGGGAGTTGTATCAGATTTCTCTAATGTTCCGTATGATAATATGGAATATCAGTTTATAAACGATGTAGGAAGACAATGGATCCGAAAGTATGGATTGGCATTAAGTAGAGAACTATTGGGCATAGTAAGAGGTAAATATGGTACAATACCAATACCTGGTTCTGAAACTGCTATGGATGGAGACACATTAAGATCTGAAGCTGCAACAGATAAAGAATCTCTAATAACTACATTACGAGAACACTTGGAGGGCATGAGTAGGAGAGCCCTATTGGAGGCTGATAAAGATGAAGCTGAATATTTGCAAGAAAAATTGATGAAAGTCCCAATGCCAATATGGATCGGATAAGTTTATGGCCACTAGATTTTTATCAAATAGAGATATAGATAACGTATTCACTCGTGTCAATAAAGAACTTATTGGCGATTTAGTTAATAATAAAGATGGAATTATAAATCAAACTGTTAAGGTATATAAAATATCTGCGTACGATACTGCAACAAATTTATATGGTGAAGCCGCAGGTGGTAAGAGATTTAAACCTGGAGTTAATATAGCCTGTTTAATTGAAGCTGAGGATTTTGACTTTGTAACAGACGAATTCGGTCCTGATTTAAGACAAAATGCTACTTTTTCATTTTTAAGACAAACTTTAATTGATTTGAGTTTTGTTGTTGAAATAGGTGATGTTATTGATTGGAATTATGCTCATTGGGAAATAAATGGAATTAACGAAAATCAATTGGTGGGTGGACAATTTGATAATAATTGGGCTGCACTTTGTAGTTCACATTTAATTAGAAGAAGTAATTTACAGATTGAAAGAATTAGGAGTGTTTAATGGCAAGATTGAAACCACTTCCACGAACTCAGCGTAGGTTAATAGGGCGGGAATTAAATAGATCCACACAACTTACTCGCAAAACAGATTCACCAAAGGGAGATCCAGTAAAGGACATATCTATTGGATTGATGGATGTTGATGCTGCAATTATGTACTATTTTGAAAAAGTTATCAAACCTCAAGTTGTTGAAAATGAAGAAACCATAAAAGTTCCAATATTATATGCAAATCCTGAAAGATGGAAGTCTATTCAAAAAGATGGGTTTTTACGAGATGTTAAAAATCAGTTAATATTACCTCTTATAATTTTTAGAAGAATTTCAGTATCAAAAGATGATGCAATGGCAGTGGATAAATTGGATGCTAACGATCCAAAACTTTTTTACACTTTTGAACGGAAATATACACAAGAAAATCGATACGATCAATTTTCTGTTTTGACTGGAATTAAACCTTCTAACGAATATTATTCAGTTGCAATGCCTGACTATATGAATATGAATTATGAATGTGTGATTTGGACTGCTTATACGGAACAAATGAATAGAGTTGTTGAAAAGATTAATTGGAGTGATGGTTCATATTGGGGAGAACCAGGAAAGTTTAAGTTTAAGGTAAATATAGATAGTTTTGAGGATGCTACTGAACTTTCTGATGCAGAGAGAATTATTAAAACCAATTTTAATTTTTCATTTAGAGGATACTTAATTCCGGAATCATTTAATAATTACATTAATACCCAGAAATCATTTTCACCAAAGGGAATTGTTATTACAGATGAAAGCGGGTTGAACTTAGTACAAATGGTTAGCCCAAATAAAGGAGTTCAAAAGATTCATATAGTTGGTGGTCAGAGTTCAACTCCGAAATCACTTGGTTCAGCGACAGATTTTATACGAGGAGCAGCGGTAGAATCAGGACAGGAAACTCAAGATTTAGAATTTACTAATATATATGGTGGAGAAACTTTGTATATTATGAGAAATGACGGAGAACCGACTTCGAGTAAGGATACAGTTGCAGTATTGAATTTGGGGTTCGGAAATATACAGTATTTCAATAAGAGTGCTTATTATTCTGGAAGTCAGTCCTCTTCGGTATTTCCAATTACTTCCAATTATGAGGATGCTTCTGGGTCTGTATTTTCACCAACACTTTCAAGTGGTACAAAATTTAAAACTGGAAGTGTTTCAGTACAGTGGAATGGAATTGATTTAACTTCAACCACAGACCAAAAAACTTCTGGAAGTGTGGATTTTTATTTGAGTAGTTCGTTGAAGGATATAATTATTAGTAGACAGGAAGCACCCTGGGTATCTTCAGGATCAGGTTTATTTTTAGATCTTGATGACGATTTACTAATAAATTATCAACAGGAGAAACCGTAATGCCGGGCACAAGAGAACTATTAGGATTGAAAGGTTCGATTCGTAAATTTGTGAGTCCAGTTAGTGAATCACATTTTAGTGGTGATATTTTGCGATTTCATGATAGTTCTAAAAATTATCTTACTCACGAAATGAATATGATTCAAGGATATGCGACTAAAGATCCACATACTCTTGCACAAGGAGAGTCGGTTTTATTATATACTACAAAAACACAAAAATTTGGAATAGCAGATTACACGGATGCAAGTGGATATCAAGAGTTTGCACCTACTATTGGTAATGATTTTTTAAGATTAAAAGGGGGAACTGTATTTGTAAAAGTAAATGGAGTTAATCAGATTTCAAAATTACCTGAACAAACACAAACTACAAATGTAGATTTTTATTTGGATAGTACTCAAACAAAAGTAAGGTTGCGAAAACTCAGTTCTGATGCATATGGAATTGATATAGGTGTTAATCCACACGGAACTCCAGATAGAATACAGATAAATTATCAACTTGAGAGGATACCATAGATGCCTTTAATAGACTTAACAAGACAAGCAGCAGCAGCCTCTACAGCTAGTGTAACATTACAGACAACAGCGGCTAAAAATTCTACAACTGGATTATATGATGTAACTTGGGCCTCAATCGGATTGGATGTTATTGGCACTGGCAATCTTAATATAGGAACTGGTAATACTTTAACTGCTGGATACCTTAAATTACTGGATAACCAAATATCGGATTCAGCTGGAAATACATCAATCATACTTTTACCGTCAGGTTCTGCTGGTGGAGTTAGTGGAAGTGTTCATATTAGCGGAGATTTAATAGTTGAAGGAAGTGCATCTTATCAAAATGTAAATACAATAGCGGTAGAAGATCCAATTATGGACCTTAATTTTAGTGGTTCTACTGCTTTAACTTCAGTTGATAGTGGAATAAGAGTAGGTAGAAGTGGTGGAACAAATGCACAATTAGTATTTGACCATAGTGAAACAAGATGGGCTATAGATAATGCGGCAGGTAGTAATGTAAATATTGTGGGAGTTTCTACTACCGATACATTGACAAATAAAACAATTACAAGTTTAGCCTCTTCAACAATGGCAAGTGCAGGAAACTTAACTTTTAGTGGAGGTGGGGAAGTTCGTGGATTACCATCATCTGCAAGTTTGGCGACTTCGGCTACAAGTAAGACATATGTTGAAGCAAGAGATAATTATTTAAGAAAACAATTTGTAAAGAGTACAAGTTCTATTACTGTACCATCCACTGCGAGTTTTACGGCGGTGACTGCATCGGCTCCAGCTGGAATGACAGACACGGATGAAAATGATTTTTTGTTTTTCATAAACGGACAATATATGGAACATGATGCAGTAGTTATACAACAGAGTGGTTCAGTTCTACACTTGATAGTAAGTACTGGTAGTATTGGATATGATTTAGAAAGTGATGATGAGATATTAGCTTGGGGAAGATGGAATTCATAAGGAGAGATTGAAATGATAAGGTTAAAAGAAATACTGTTAAGTGAAACGGCTGATATTAGAGCTATGAGAGATTCCGAAGACGGTGCTTCTAGAACATTTGTTAGGGATTTTAAAAAAGCATTTGAAAAGCGTTCTAAAGAATTAGGATATGGAAAAGTAGATAAGAAGGTAAAATCATATAACGTTCAAGTTTCTAAACCTGCCGGGTTTGATAAAGCGATTAAGTTTGAAAAAGTAAAAGGTTTGGAAATAGATTATCAGTTTCCAAAGGATTATGATTTAAATGCATTTATTAAGGATATGAAAAAAGGATTTAGTGGATATAAAGTAGAAAAGACGAGAGTAAAAACTCATTTTTATTTACACAAAGGTGATAATGTTTATCATTTAGCATATACACCATCAATTGCCGGAACTTATGTAATGGGAAGTTCAAGAGCATGATTAAATTACAAGATTTGTTACTTGAAATAAATGATTCTGATGATAGTGCTGGAATTTGTTTATATTCTACAGGAAAGTTATTGTGTTGTAAAAGGACAGATTCTTATTGGTCTGTTCCAAAAGGACGAATACATATAGGAGAAGAACCAGTAGAAGGAGCAAAAAGAGAATTTACAGAAGAAACACAGATTATGTTGAACGGAGAACCAGAATTGGTATTGACAAAAAGTAAAAATAAAGGAAAATTTCACTTATTTAGATTTGAGACAGAGAAACGCCCAGTTCCACATTTAGACCACGAACATTCAAATTGGGGATATTTTGATGTAACTAATTTACCACAACCTTTTGATGAAGTAATAATGGAGTATATTAAATATGATATTACACAAAAAATTAAAGATAAAGGTTTAGTTCCTGTGGCCGGAACTAAGTTTAGAATATCAACATATAAATCTACGATTGAAGTAAAATGATTAAACTAAAAGACATATTAAAAGAAGATAAATATGATTCAAAAAAAGCAATGGAATTTTATGGGGCATTGCAAAGTATGTTACTTAGGTTAAAACAACAATCAGACCCAAGAACTTCTGATAATAGTGAGTATTTTAAAAAAGTTCATGTTGGACTACAATTATTAAAGGCAACCTCATATCATAATGAAGCAAAAAAATATGGACAAGATTATATTAAACTTATAAAAAAGATACAAAAATTACTTGATGATTTTAATGGCAAAATCAATAATAAATTAAATAGCGCCGTATCAGATTGGCATAAGGCAGATAAATGATTAAATTAAAAAAAATAATAGAAGACATAAATATACCAGTAAAAGTTGGTGACACAATTCTTGTAGGAAAATTTAAAAATAAAAAAATGGTTGTAAAGGATATTGGAACAGACGATCACGGAATGCCAACCATCAATGGAAGAAAAGCTACTACATTTAGAATATTTAGAGATCAATCAAGTCATGAAGACGTTACTATTGATGAAGACGTGATTGAAATTGATGGTGTGAAATATGCACCTATTGATTCTTAGGAAGTATAAGTAAAATAGTGGTCAGACTCACTTTTCTTTTACTATTCTCTGATATTTATAGTTGATATGAGAAAACGCCACTGGCCAGACCGCAAAAATAGAAGGTGTCCCGATTGTAGTAAAATGATCACATATACAAGAAAGGACTCTTTTGACCGAGCGGTAGGAAATAACAGTGTTTGTAAATCTTGTGCACAGATGGATAGAAAACTCACTATGGAAACCATAGAGAAAATGAGAAAACCTAAAACTGTAGAGCACAAAGCAAATATTTCCAAGTCAATGACGTTGTATTGGGAACGAAAACATAAAGAGATGAGAAGTGGCCAAATTACACAGTAGACAATTCCAACCAGAATTTACAGGATCTTTTACAATTTCAGGATCCTTTGATGTAACTGGTCCTATAACTGCTTCTCAGGGATTAGCACTTACTTCTACGTCTAATATAAGTGGAAGTGCAGTATCAACTGGTTCGTTTGGTAGAGTAGAAGTATCTACTATAAGTGGAGATGGAAGTGCTTTAACTGGAGTTACTGCAGCGGCTCTTGATATTGATAGTGCAACAGATGGAACTTCTGCTACAGTAGCAACAACAGATTTACTGTTGTTTAGTGACGGTGGAACTGAAAAGAAGATGCAAATGAAACAAATGGCTGCTCCATTGGCATCAGTTATTAGTGGTTCATTTGCGAGTGTATCTTCAAGTTTAGCTTCAAGATTAGCATCTGAAGAAGGTGAAGCAGAGGGAACAGTTGTAAGTTCTTCCGCACAGATTGCAAGTGATATTAGTGGTTCAGTTCTTAATCCAAGTGGAAATGTTAGTGGCTCATCAACTTCAACTGGTTCGTTTGGGAGAGCTGAAATTGCTGGTGTTGTAAGTGCAACTTCTTATACTGGTGATGGAAGTTCACTTACAGGAATTACTAGTGGTCCATTTGTTCAAACTGGGTCTTTATTTGCTGGAAGTAGCAATATACAAATAACTGGTAGTTTAAATGTATCAAGTTCAATAACAGCTACAAATGCAACAACAAGTTCTACAGCAATTTATACAAGTAATGTTCAAAATGGTTATCCTACATCAAATGAATGGGGAGTTGGTTTAGGTGGTTCTTATTTCAATAATTTTGATAATACAAGTCACGTATCTGAAATATTAAGATTTATGTCTGGAGTAATGAGTCATTCTCTTGATGTTTCAGATGCTGCAGCAAACGCCAAAACATATGGAAGTATAGATACTAATGAAAATAATTTAGGAAGTACTGATGCTTTAGACGGATATTTACCACAAAGTTATGATTCTTCAAATGCTACGATGAAGTATTTGGTTACTAAACAATGGGTGGCTGCAGGGACAACAGCTTTTAGTGGTATTTCTGTATATCACGATAATGGCCCAACATATTATGTAGATTTTGATTCTAATTCAACAGGTACTGGAACTGTAAGTTCATCTGCCGACAGTGAATTATTTGGTTTAGGTGGTTTATCGAGTGGTGCGGCTGTAGATTTTAAAGTTAGAGTAGTGGCAACACAATCTTTTAGTGATACAGGAAGTGTAGCTACACCAAGTGCTACTTCAAATACATTTACCACACAATCTAGATTAGATTTGACAACAAGTGCTTTTGGAACAACAAATGGATTAACTTTAGCAAAAATTAATACAGCACAACCGGCAGTTATACCAGCGGCATACCAAGATGGTAAGTTTGCAGATGTAGGTGGAACATCTTTAAGTGGTTCTCTGTCAAGAAAGTATGGAGCTACAGCAACAGATTTTACGAGTGTTTCAGCTAGTGGTTATTATAATTTTCATGATTTAAAGGTCGGTATTATTACAGGGTCACAAACAGTTTATACATTTCAAAACGGAACTGATAAAAATCGTTTTTGGGCGCCGATTGATCAAATAGATTCAGATGTTGGAACTAATAGTTTAGGTATAGCTCAAGTAACACAGAGTTATCTAACTGCGACAAGTAGAAGTTTAAGCGGAGTTCCATATTTAAGTGGTTCTACTTATCATGTAAGTGCTTCAATTCGTGGATTATTTAATCCAATGTATGCAGCATCAACAACGATAGTAGATGATACTATAGGTTCAGTCGGTGTTGGGTCGGTAGCTACGTCTGGAGTATATGATGTAAGTACAAGTGGTGGTACAATACAAACATCAAATGCAGTTTGGTCATCTGATAGTGGTTCGGTTAGAGCAACATCTACAGTTCCATATAGACAAGACGTTGTAAGATTTAATGCTAAATATACTTTTAGTGGAACTACTGGAGAAAATATAAATGAAACTGGTGTAGGTGATACAACATTTACAGTTACACCGAGAGCTAGAAATAGAAAGAATTCACGTTCTAATTTAGCAACTTATACATTTTTATATCATACTGCAAGTTCATTTGAACAACCTGCATCAAGTGGTTCAATGGCAGTCTATCAAAGGGCACAGGGATATGACGGGGGAGCATTAACAGGAACAAGCGAAGCTTTTACTGGTGAAAGTTTTAGAATAAAATTGAATAATAATGTATTGGGATTTAATGGAGACGCTTTTACTACAACATATAGTACAACGAGGGCCGTTGCTAGTCGTGTTTTAGGTGAAAATGACTTACAAGTTAAACCAGGATTTTTAGTAAATCCAAGTGGCAGTTATAGATACTGGTATGCAGAAGGATATGGAACTGGTTCATACAAATATTATATACGAAGATTTCAGACAAGTGGTACAAAAACATCTATGACAATAGATGCTGGTGTAACATTAGCTAATTGGAAAGCCACAACAGAAGATTCGGTAGCAGCAGCATTACTTTTTAAGAGTTCTGCAAGTGGAAGTGGGACAAATAGTGAATTATCAGTAGCAAGGATATATGATCCTTCAGAGTTAACAAGTAATTTAATTTCAAGTAGTGTAGCACATCAAGCGGATTTTCATCTAAACCCGTTTTCAAGTGCATTACATTTATATGGTAATACTGGTGGTTCAAAAAGTACTACTCAATATACAGTACCAATAAGAAATGCAGATGGAATATATTTAGATAGTAACGATAATGAATTATATGTAATACTTAGATATAAGAGAGATCCAACTCCTGTAACATCAATTACATTAACTTTTAGTTAGGGATAAGAAATGGCAAAAATAGATTCAGGTTCAAAATCAAGTCGATTATTAGCGTCTCGTAGATATACTCACGATACACTTACGACTGCCCAAGAATCATTTACTAATGTTCTTGATTTACAATCATCTGAAGTTTATACTCAAGCTCATTTAATTCCTACTTCAAGTTTATCTCATAGTGGAAGTACTCAATTTGGAGCAGTATATTCGACTGGAGGACAGAATGTAACAAAATATTGGTATAGACATAAATTAACACCCTCGAATGTAAATAATGAAACTTGGTTTTTTATAAATCCAACAGGTAGTGATGATGGTGTAGGAGCACAGTTAATAAATGATAATCAAGAAGTAAATTTTGTATCACCAAAATATTCCGTATCATCATTGGCTACTTCTACAACTGAAGATTCAACTCCTGGATATTTAGCAGTTTTATATAAATCATCTGCTGTAAGTCAAAGTTTTCAATCGCAGTCATTAGGTGCTGGTGATAAAGTTTCAACAAATGATTATCAATTTGATTATAAAACAGGCGTAGTTCAGTTTATTAATTCTTCATCAGCCCCCCCTGATGCTGAATATGTTTATATGTCAGTTTATCAATATGTTGGTAAAACATTGGCAACAGGACTTGATATTAGTGGAAATGTTAGTGGTTCATCAACTTCAACTGGCTCATTTGGAAAAGTTGAAGCAACTGCTATAACTGTAAGTAATGATTTAACTGTAACAGACGATCTATTTGTTGACGATTTTGCACGAATAGATGCTTTACGTGTGGGAACAACTTCAACTGATCCAGGCGATGGACATGCTTATATTGAAGGTAATCTTACAGTTGCAGGAACATTGACCTCACAAGAGTTTCATACAGAAGTTACTTCGGGGTCTATACTATTTACAAGTGGGTCAACTATATTTGGAGACTCAATAGATGATACGCATGAAATTACTGGTTCTACTACGATTTCTGGTTCATTAACGGTACAGAGTAATGTATCAGGTTCAGCAGTTTCAACTGGTTCATTTGGTAGAGTAGCCGCTTCTACTGTTGAAGGCACGTTAGTAACTGCTGCACAAACTAATGTTACTTCAGTTGGAACAGTAGGCACAGGAGTATGGAATTCTACATTCGGAAGTACTTCTAATAGTATAATTAGTGGTTCATTTACGGCAGCATCAAGTTCTATTGACACTAGAATTGAAGGAATTGCAGATCCAATTGCTATGGCTATAGCATTGGGAGGATAATAGGAGAATAATATGGCTTCAAATTTTAAAAATTATGGCGTAGTTTCTGGTTCAGTAACAACTGGAAGTGTATCGTTGGTCACGGCACCAGCATCAACAACAAGTGTTATTCACGCGGTTTATATTACAAACACATCACCAATAAGTGAGAATGTAACGGTAGATTTATTCGTTTCGGCTTCAGGAGCAAATACTGGATTATTTCATGTGGCAAAGAACTTGTCAGTTCCAAATGAGAGTACAGTTGTTTTTGAGAAGCCGGTTAATTTAGAGGCTGGAGATAAATTATATTTTAAATCTTCACAGTCGCAGTCTCTTGAACCTTTTGCAAGTGTATTGGAGATCACATAATGGCAGATATAGGATATCTTGGTAAAAATATATTTCGACACGATGTTGAAGTTAAGGATCCAGCACAGGTAACTGGGTCTAATTTTTTAATAACTGGAAACTTATCACTTGGAAGTACGGTATTTTCAGACAGTAGTGGTGAATTAACTGTAACTGGTTCAAAATTTTTATTTAAAGCAACCACTACAACTAAAGATAAATTGATGCTAAAAGATAATAGTGATAATATGGTATTGCAAATAACATCAGATAAAGCATTAGTATTACCCAAATTGAGTTCAGCTCCAACAGCAGTGACTGGCGGTATTTATTATAAGGATACTGACGAGTTTTATATGGGGTTTGACACTTAATGGTAAAAGAAGAATAGTGGTAAAATTACAACTTATGATATTTATGGTTAGTAAGTATCTTTTAATAGGAGATAGATAATGGCAACTTGGAAAAAAGTAATTGTTTCTGGAAGTAAAGCAGATTTAAATGAAGTTACGGCTTCAACTGCAAAGATTGCTACAGCAACTATTTCAGCTGGTACAATCACAGGAATTACAGATTTAGTAGTAGCAGATGGTGGAACTGGAGCAAGTTCATTAACTGACGGTGGAGTTTTACTTGGCAGTGGTACTGGAGCTATCACAGCAATGTCGGTTCTTGCCGATGGTGAAATGATAGTTGGTGATGGTTCAACAGATCCCGTAGCAGAAAGTGGAGCAACATTAAGGGCTAGTATAGGAGTGGATACTGCAGTAAGTGGAGCATTTGTTTCTCAAACTATATTGAGTGGTTCTGGAACACTATTTAGTGGAAGTGTTGCGAGTACTGGTTCAGTTGGCCATTTATTTGTTGCAGATGATGCTCTTGTAACAGACAGATTATATTTTAAAGATTTTGGGGGAGAATACATAAGTGGTGATGGTACTGACTTGACATTAACTTCAGGAGCTGATATAAATATTCCATCCAACATAGGATTAACTTTTGGAGACGATGGCGAAAAAATTGAAGGAAACGGTACAAGACTATCTATAGCATCTGGAACTGGAATGGTACTTGATTGTGAAGGTGATATAGAGTTAAATGCTGATGGTGGTGATGTTGATATTAAGGATAATACAGTTGCTCTATTAAATATAAACTCAACAAAAGTAAGTGGTTCAGCAACTTCAACAGGTTCATTCGGATTCTTGAATGTTGCGGACGCTGGACTTATGAAGAATAGATTATATTTTAGTGATATAGGTGGAGAATATATTAGCGGAGATGGTACTGATTTAACATTAACTTCAGCAAATGATATTAATATCCCAACTGATGTAGGTTTAACATTTGGTAACGATGGAGAAAAGATAGAGGGTAATGGAACAAGATTATCCATAGCATCTGGAACTGGACTGGTATTAGATGGAGAGGGTGATATAGAAATTAATGCTGATGGCGGTAATGTAAATATTAAAGATAATACCGCAGCTTTGTTAGATATTTCAGCAACAAAAGTTAGTGGTTCTATAACTTCAACAGGTTCATTTGGAGCACTTACAGTAACAGATGGTGTGACAGCAACTTTATCACCGATAGCTTCAGACGGAGCGGCACTCGGTACTACTTCAAATCAATGGAGTGATTTACATTTAGCAGAAGGTGGTGTTATAAATTGGGATAATAGTGATTTTACAGCAACTCAAGTAAGTAATTTACTTACACTTACTGGTGGTAATACCCGAGTTGATAAATTAGAAATTGATAGTGCAAATGACCATATAGATGTTTCTACTGATTTGGTTCTTACTGCAAATGCAGATATTACTTTAACTGCAGGTGGTGGAAATATTAAACCAGGATCAAATGACCAATCTGCACTTGGTGTTAGTGGAACAGGATTTAGTGATTTGTTTTTGGCAAGTGGTGGTGTTGTTAATTTTGATGCGGGTGATGTTACAATGACTCATTCTTCAAATAAACTTACAGTTGCTGGTGGGACACTCGAAGTAACTGGTGATTTAACTGTTACGGGAACAACTACTACACTAAAATCAACTAATTTAATTATTTCTGATCAATATGCATTTTTTGCATCTGGAAGTTCGGCAACTAATATTGACGCTGGAATTCTTGTTCAGAGTGGTAGTGTTGCAGGATCAGGTAGTGCATTTTATCATGACATAAGTGCTGGAAGATGGGCAGTTGCTGTTTCGGTGGCAGAAGGTGATACTAAAGCACTTACAAGTGCTGGACTTGTTGTAACAGCAACAACTGGAACTGCAGATCCAGTAACTACAGTACCTACATATGGTGTTGGTGAAGTTTACGTAGATACCAATGACGGAAATGAAGGAGGTTTTTGGATTTATACATAAAATTAGGAGGTTTTAAGAATGGGTCTTAGGGAACAATCAAGGAAAAGTAATCCTGCTCCTAGGTTAGATTTAGAGCATTTAGGATTTTTATTGAGAGTAATAGCCGATGCAGATATTAAAGGTCGGGAATTACAAGTGGCAGTTGAAACTGTTAAGATTTTGCAAGAACAGCATTTGCAAATGGAAGCTATAAGAGAAGATGACAAAAAAAGCTATGACGCTTTTATGGAATCTTATAAAGGAACAATTGTAAAAGATTGATAATACAAGGAATGGGTTTTATGATGAAGCTTTCGTTGAAAGATTTGATTTTTATTCTATCTGTTATTGATAAAAGTACAATAATAGGTAGAGACGCTCCTTATGTATCTGATTTAATTGGTCGGTTAGATAAGGAAAAGAATAAACAGGAAAAAGAAGTAGGCGTTAAGCCTCCAAGTGTATAGCCTGATTGGCCTCACCGAATAGGTTTGAGGAAGTGGGCGAATTAATCGTAACCAACCGTTAGGAGATTTTAATGGTATATTTTCTAATAGGAGGCATTAGATAAAATGCCTTCTTGGAAAAAAGTAATCGTATCTGGCAGTAGTGCCACTCTAAATTCTTTAAATGTTGATACCACAACAATTTTAGGTAGTTCAGGCAGTCATACTCACGTTGTAACAGGCAGTTTTGATATAACTGGGTCTGGAATAGTATTTCCACGAGTAAGTGATGATCAAATGACTGCAATATCAGGTCCAGTTAAAGGTCAAGTTGTTTATAATACTACAAATGAAACACTATATAGATATAATGGTACATCATGGGGAAAAGAGAGTACATTTTCAAGTGGTTCTTTTTTACATACACAAGATACAGCTGCTTCAAAATGGGAAGTTACACACAGTTTAGGAGTTCAATATCTAAATGTAGAAGTTATTGACAGTGATAGTAAATTACTTATAGTAGAAGATATTAGTTTTAATGACTCCAGTAGTTTAGAAATAAATTTTCAGACCCCAAGAACTGGTTATGTGTCGGTTACAAGTGGTGGTGGCCAAATAGGTGCCGATGGAGTTTCTGTAATTAAAGGTGCAGTTTCACATTCACAGGCGTCAGCATCAGATGCATGGGTAATAGACCACAATCTTAATTGGCAATATCCAAATATAACTGTTTATGATAATAATAACCAAGTACTTATTCCACAAACTATTACTTCAGCTGATGCAAACAGACTAACAATAGATTTTGATTCACCAGTTCAAGGATATGCGGGAATATCAAGTGGTGGTGGAACACAAGGACCAAGTGGTTCAGCTGTCTTGCAGGGGGCATTTACTCATTCACAAGCAACAGCAGCAACTCATTGGCCTGTAACTCACAGTTTAGGTGCACAATGGGTAAATGTAGAAATTATTGATGGTAATAATAGATCAACAATACCACAAACAATTACATTTGATACTCCGAATAAATTAAGTGTAGACTTTTCATCTCCATTATCTGGTTACGCAGCAGTTACAAGTGGGGGCGGGCAAACAGGACCTACTGGTTCTCGTGGAGCAGCAGGACTTGGTTGGTATGATGGAACTACTTATATTTCATCTTCTGTTGCAATACAAGTAGATGGTAATGTAAGTGGTTCAGCAGTTTCAACTGGTTCATTTGGAAAACTTGTTGGTGAAGGTGGAGATATTACAGGAATTACTACTTTTGGAGGATCTGCTGGAACTGAAACTAGTTTTAGTGGTTCATCAGCTTCAACTGGTTCGTTTGGTCATGTTATAGTAGGTGGTAATATAGTTCCAACAACCGACAATTCACACAATTTAGGTTCATCAGCATTAAGATGGGCAAATGTCTATACTGCTGACTTTCATTTAAGTAATATTAATGGTGCTCCAAATGCAGTTGACGGCACAGCAGGCAGTTGGACAATACAAGAGGGTGAAGATAAGCTATATTTATTGAATAATAAAACCAAGAAGAAATATTCATTTGTATTAAAGGAAGAGGAATAAAATGGCAGAACTTTTACACGTATCGGGTAGTCCAGGCAACATAAGTGGTTCAATAATATCTACTGGTTCGTTTGGAAAGCTTATTGGTGAAGGTGGAGATATTTCAGGAATTACTACTTTTGGAGGATCCGATGGTTCTGAAACTGCTTTTAGTGGTTCATCAGCTTCTACTGGTTCGTTTGGTTCTCTTGTTGTAAGTGATAAAGTTCAAGGTACACTTACAGTAGCAGGAAATACGACATTACAAAGTGATTTGACGGTAGAGGGAACAATATACGAAACTTCAACAGAAAGATTTAAAACTAACATTAAAACTGTGGATGGCCAACTAAATAATGTATTAAAGCTGAGAGGAGTGAGTTTTAATAAATACAATAGTCCAAGAAAGGAAATCGGTTTAATTGCAGAAGATGTAAATGAAATATATCCAGAATTCGTTTCAAATGATAAAAGTTCAGTAAATTATGGTAAAATGATTGCAGTATTGGTAGAAGCAATACGAGAATTAAATGATAAGGTTGATACTTTAACAAAACAAAAGAAGTAAAATTGATAAAAGTGATATTTATAAATGAGATAATTTATTCTCAATTCTAAAGGAAAAATAATATGAGAGCATATGATCTAGAAGTAACAGGAAGTTTAATAACAACCGGAAGTCTTAAAGTAGTTGGTGATATTACTGCAGAACAATATCAGATAAAAACTACTGTAACCCAAGTAACAATGAGTGCTGCATCTGGAAGTATGATTTTTGGAGATAGTATTGATGACACTCATCAAATAACTGGATCTACTACTACTTCCGGATCAATAAATGTTCGTAATGGAGAACTTCAGGTTGGAGGTACTATTGTACCGAGTGGAACTGCAGTAAGTTCTTCATTTGCACAAAAAAGTGCAGTTAGTGGTTCATTTCCATTGAAAACTGCAATTAGTGGTTCACATACAAGTGGGTTTGAATATAGTGGAACTATAAGTGGTTCATCAACTTCAACTGGTTCGTTTGGTACGGCCTATTTTATGGGGGGTACTGGTGTCGGTATTGGGACTACTAATCCAGGTAAATAT